>Ga0315284_10000013_pt1 | contig 309549 bp, 497 predicted proteins | sample YL17G09_16_MG_FD_203696 | JGI IMG/M metagenome (GOLD analysis project Ga0315284, IMG submission 203696) | Sediment microbial communities from Yellowstone Lake, YNP, Wyoming, USA - YL17G09_16 | ecosystem: Environmental > Aquatic > Freshwater > Lake > Sediment | place: USA: Wyoming | collected... | reverse complement strand
GAACACAATGACCAAAAGGAGGCACTAAATCGTTCGGACGGGTTCTTCGTGATATGGGTCACGTCATGGAACATATCGGTGCATTTCTGCTCATTTTGGTCATTGTGTTCCTTGCTATTGTGGGATTATCAGCAGCAAATGGATATTGGAATATGTATGGCACGCTTGCTTTGATTAAAGCGATCGATCCAGCAAACTTGAATCCTTGGCTCAGTTATTGGGACCTCTTCAGTATCAATCTATCGTATGCCGTTCTCTATTATTTTCCGACAGTATGGTGGACATTGACTCTTATTACAAGTGGGATAATTGCCGTTGTCTTGGCAATCATCTTCACTGCTATGTTGATGGATTGAATCGAGTTTGTCGGTCATCAATTAATTTAAATTTTTTGTTTTCTTTGTCGTGATCATGAGCAATCGAACGATCGTTGTCGTCGATAATAACATAGCGAAATTACCAGAAAAACGTCGAAAGGGTTTTCTATCTGCAGAGCAATCATATAATCAATTGTATAAAAAAGAACAAATACACTTGGAATTTGTTAAGTATAATGCGTTGACCAAGAAAATAATCGATGAAGCAAATGGTTTCATTTTATCTGGGTCACATCATAAACTAACTGACTTTTATTCGAGTATCAATAAACGTAATCTGTTTAATAACGAAATAGACCTTATACGAACGGTCAATGTTCCAATTCTCGGTATTTGTTTTGGTCACGAATTGATAGGCATTGCTTTTAACGCCAAGATCGTCGATTGTCAACCAGAAACAGATAGGATGACCATTGAATTTTCAGCACCGTTCCCATTGTTACCGTCACGGAAAAATGTGAATGTTGAAATGCAACATATTCGTAAAATTCTTCATGATGAACGATTTGATGCCTTTTTTGATGTATTTGCATCGACTCAAAGCGTTGAATTGGCGATAATTGGTCATAAATTCAAGACTATTTATGGTGTGCAATTTCACCCAGAGTCGCTTGATTACTGGTCGGTGAAAGATGGTCAAGAAATACTCCACAACTTTTTTTCGCTCGTTGCTGAACGACAGAACATTTAAATTGATTAAAATCATCCATTAGGGTGATCGATAAACGTGATCGATATGGCAAAAAAACACGATGTAAAACCTGCTGAACAGCGATGCGAAGATAGCGCAGCAGCACAGTCTAACATCTTCACGCTCAACATCATACCAGATATCTATGAAGCAAAGGATTTCGATGATGCTGTCGAGCACGATCCGGCTGATAATATGACTACTTATCATTTGTATGATGCTGACAATAAACTCGTTGATGAGTTGGATGTTCATGAACACAAAATAAACGAGCAACGAATCGACGAGATATTATCACGAAATAACATCGGCAAGGATCGGGTGAAGATTAACGCCTAATGATGCAGATCGAAGTAGATGTGCAATCGATGGACGAGAACCTGTTGTTGATAAAGGTGGTAGAAAATTAAAATGGGCTATCGTCTATCAAGATCAATTTCATGCAAACTTTTTTTACTCACGAGAAGCAGCCCTTGGCGATATAGCGACGGTATTTGATGCAAGACCAGAAAAGGTTTTCGCGGAGATTTATAAATGGACTGTCGATGATTATCATTATGATGGTTCATTCGTGAATAACGATGGGTCGGTGTTTGAATCTCCAATGACTAGTGAAGAGAAACAATCCCATCCGTCAAAACGTCGTGTCATGGTCGTTCCGACACATCAAGTCCTATATCGGTGGATATATGTTATACGGCGACAGGATAGGGATGAATTTGAAACGATAACCGCTGAAGAGTTTAATATAGAAGATGCGAAAGTTAGAATTGATATAAAAATCGCTGAACGAATCGCTGCAATACAGAATCTCGATCCAGAAGCCCGTCCTGTGTTAATTCCGCAATTGCTGAGGGCAGAACGAGTCAAACAAAAACCTTGAACTTTTTTTATCCAATGGAAACAAATAACACCAATTACATACATAAAATTTAAATATTGTGTGATAATAGGATAGTTTGGGACTAATGTCGGTTGATGATGTGGAAGCCATCGACGATGAATCAACTCACGTTGATAAATCCACCGAACAGTATGATGGCACTGAGAATATACTTGATTTTGATAGTATGGTTCACGAGTTCGTTTCATGGTGGGAAACAGAAGCATCCGAGAGTGAAATGCCAAACCCGTATGATGCTGTCGATACATTCACCGAATATTATGTGAATAAAGAATGTCTTTTACCGTTTTGGCAGCATAAACTAAAATTTGCCTATGAACGAGACATCATCAACGGGGCAAACATTTTCATCTCCATTGCGTTGGTCGTTTCATTGTTTTTCGGTATTGCTACCAACGATGTTACAGGTCTACGAATCTTGACTTTGCCGTTTGTCATAGCCCTTGGGTTCAAGATGTTGAATTGGTTTTGGTTAAAGCGAATCGAGCAACAAGAGGCGAGAGTTAATATCATGGCTGTAAATATGCGAGCAGAACTCGATGATCTGTTTTATCCTAATGGTCAACTATCAGATTTTGTTAACTCAATGATGAAGAAACTTGAAACTGACGGTAAAATCATGGAGTGATCCTATCATGGAAGTGGAAACTAGTAGCGGTAAAATAACCATCAGTGACGATGAACTCATCTATGATGACAAGATTCGGATACTCACGATGACGATCACCGAACAACAAGAAACGATCCAACGCCAAGAATGTGAAATAAAACGACTGTCACATCCAGTCAGCAAAAAAGTAAAAGCGATTGGTATTTTATCACTCGTGTTCACGATGCTTGGATCACCAACAGTCGCCATATTCGTTAAATCGATCATCGGATGGATATTATATTCAATTTCTGCAATCATGGCAATGATATATGCTAAAAAACGGTGTGATATACCGATCTTTTGGCAGTTTATGTGGTATCTTGGGTGGGATGTCATTGCAATCATTGCCAGAGTATGGTGATAGCAACCGTGGTTAAAACTAATTATTCATGGAACGATATAGTCGAGATTTGTAAAACGATGGTAGCAAAAATTCATGATTCACCAACTCAGATGCAGTTTTCGTGTCTGTTCGCCATTCCTCGTGGTGGTCTCGTTCCAGCAAGAATCGTGTCGGAATTGCTCGACATCAAGCGAATTGTTACCAATATTAACGATGTTAAACAAAACGATGCTGTGCTAATCATCGATGATATTTCTGATAGCGGTAAAACCTTGGTTAAAATCATCAATAAATTTAAAGAAACGATAGGATATTCATATAAAGTCGCTACGCTTTTCGTTCGTGATGGAACGCATTATGAACCAAATTTTTACGGAGAACGACTCAATCACGATAAATGGATCGAGTTTCCGTGGGAATCCAAGATGCTGGCATCACTCGAACCGATACGCGATCCATTTCTCGATATTCCAGACCCAGAGCAAGATTGGTGAAGTATCGTGGGCACAAATAACACACCACCGAGACATTCTCGACCAACCGAAGAAGTTAATACGTTGAAACCAATAAAGATAGGCAAGGGTGCTCACCTCATTCGTAGCACAGGCACAAGACCAATAAGAACAAATCAACGATGTAAATGAAATGAGCGCTGCCAAATTTAAGCCGTCGGAACTTGGCATAACTGATAGTGAAGCACCAAATGTACCGACGTGTCCAAAGTGTAACCATCGAGTAGCGAATAGATGGTTTCTAAAACATATGGCTGAATGTATGGTCGATGAACCAACGATTAATGATGAAGACGAAATTGATACGCCGACGATCAAGGTCGATCCTATGACGATTAAACCAATCACGAATCCTGTTATAAAGATATCTGAAGTGCCTGGTCCCGCAAAAGCATTATTGAAACCAACTAATAACGTTGCCCCGAATGTGCCTACCCCAGTGGCACGACGTGAAGACGCCGTGAAGTCCGGTTCAACTCCGGTTGCGGACACTTCCGCTCCACTGACGAGTGGAAACGGGAAAGCAACAATTATTAAAGCATCAAATGATGATTATCTTATCGAGATCGAAGCCATCCAATCGATCATTCAAGAAGTCATCGATGGAAAACTGTATCTTCGTGATATAGAAGTATATTCAGTTCGTAATTGTCAAGGCATAATACGACACGTGCAGTTTAATACACTCAATTATCCGGACGCAACGATGAAAGAAATTGACGATCATAAGTGATATTCATGAAAACGAAGGAAAACATCAAGAATATATCCGTCCCCGGCACATTATGTATTCGTTGTCGGAACTCTGGAACGATAAACGCCGATCACTATATGGAAAAATATTGTCCAGAATGTGAAAAGGGCGAAGAAGTATTGAAGGAAAACGGACCTGGACAGTTTTAATATGTAAAAATTGGTGGTTGCTATTCATGAAGATGAAATAATCATACCGCTCAACGAAATCGATCCACTCATTCGTAAAACGATCACTGAATTGAATAAAAAATGTTATTTCACGATGTTTTCGTGCCAAGGTCATTATACACGACTTAAGCCGACCTACATCACGTTCAAGGGAAAAATACAGTTTCCGTATCTGCCGGAAGGATTTGAAATAGCCGCTTTCGGGTCCAATCGCCGCCGCACGACTATCATTGATTGGAATATGAATTATGAGGCACATAATGAACGAGTCGTGAATAATTTACTTCTCGAATGGACTCATCAATTGCCATCAAGATGTTCTGACGATGATAAAATAGTCGTCAAAATTGACCTTGGTGAAGGCTGCGGTGGAATGATATTGCTCGATGATATTTAATTAAAAATAAGTTATTTTTTGATAAAAACATCACATTCATCTACACGAATCGTGATATTCAGCCTCAGCGATAGCCCTTGCGAGTGCTTCTTTGTTTATCAAGATTGGCTCATCATACGGGAAAATTATGCCCATATCATCAGCCTTTTTTCGCAACTCAACGACAGTATAATTTTTCATGAGTTGCTTTCGTCGTTCAGTTGCCTTGGCGAGCGGATCTGCCCAATCCTTGACGTGACGAACCATATAATCACGAGTTCGTAGCCAATCGAAGAGTTTTGTTGCATCACTCATCGAAGCGGCGCCAATATTCCACTTATACTCCGGTTCCTTGCGAATATCCCAGTCATTCGGATAGTTTTTTGGCAGCACGCCTTTGCTAATCCATTCATAGATGGTGCAACAGATACCAGAATCAATATCCGTGACATCCCACTCGTAGCGAGAATTATACGATATATGGCTTGGATTACGAGGCTCACCGAATAACGTTCGCAAGGTATTGAAACTACACGCTATTGCCATCTGGAAACTGATGGACTCAGATTTATGCCCACACCACTCGCCTTCCGGTAATTCTCTAAAATGTGTCATGATGATCGATCCTATCTCTATGTTCATTTTAAGGGTTTTGTTACACCAAATACTTAAATTTCTCGTTCATCACGATATTGTCGATACAAATGACACGACTCAAGAAAACAGTTATCTTGGAATGTCACCCAGAGATTTGTGGTGGTCAAATCGTTCTTCACGACTCACGGATAATGGTCGATATCATCTTCGATCAATTCATCGATGACGAAAGTGACGAATCAATCATGGAAAACTATCCGACAATTTCGCTCACGATGTTAAAACAGTTACGATGGATATACAACTATTGCACTGGCGCTACAAGAGAGTCGAGTAATGCTTAAGTCAGTATTGCTTGCATTCGTTTGGCGAGCATACCCATCTCGGATTCTCCAGCACCACTCATTATATCTATCGTTTTATCGCTGATTTGTTGTTTATGCTCGATGATATTCCAAATATCTTCTTCTATCGTGTCGATAGATATGACGTAAAATGCAGTAACGTTCTCCGTCTGTCCGATTCGATGGGCACGATCTTCGGCTTGAATATGCTCTGCAGCCGTCCATCCAAGTTCAGCGAAGATGACAACACTGGCTGTCTGCAAGTTTATACCAACACCAGCAGCCTTCAGCGAACAAATGATGATGGCATCATCCGCTTCATTGAATTCGTCGATATTCTGTTGTCGTTCCGTGTCGTTCATGTCTGAACGAACTAACTTCACATTCAATCCATCGGCAACGAAGGCATCTCGTAAAGCATCTTGGCATTTGACGTGATTTGCAAACACGATCACTTTTCCGTGATTATCGTGTGTATCAGTTATGAACTCGATGAGGTCTTTCATCTTTCCTTCGGCTGCCAATTGTTTGAGTTTTTCGACTTTCACGAGACCTTCACCCTTCGTGAGGTCTTTATCAGTATTTTCCTTATACCACTTCTTGAAATTCTTGATCGCCGTGTTATACTTCGATCTATTCGTGATAGCAACCGGAACGATGATTCGTTGTTTCTCTGGTAGTTGAGTGAGAACATCGGCTTTCAACCGACGAATCATCATCGATTCTCGCAACTTTCGTTGGAGTTCATCGAGATGGATTGCTCCACGCATATCCCACCCATACTCAGATTCAAACGCCCCGCAGTAATGCTTTGCATATTCCCAAAACCCACCGAAGACTCGTGTATTTCTCGTCGCTTCGATGATCGTCCATAATTCAATTGGACGGTTCGTGATCGGAGTTCCGGTCAAGCAAATCACGGATTGCGCACGTTTGCATAATTCGAGCACAGCCTTGGTTCGTTTTGCTTTGTTGTTCTTGATGTAATGTGCTTCGTCGAGGATACTTGTCTTATACCCTGTGACCAACAACTCTGGAAATCGACCATTGATGATGTCATAATTCAAGATATACACTTTTTTATCGAGTGGCACTTCCATACCGGATGTTGGACTCTTGCCAGAGATGATACAAATATCGTTTTCATCGATATTGAGCCATTTCTTCGTTTCACGATACCAATTGATCTTGACACACGATGGAACGACGATCACGGCTGGCAGTTTATCTGGGTGATTATAGAGATAGAGCAAGGCTTCAACGGTTTTACCCAAGCCCATTTCGTCAGCGATGAGTGCTCGACCACCAACTGTTTCGATGAATTTGACCCCGACGATTTGAAATGGATATGGTATCAAGCCATCTGGTGAACGTATCTCACCGCTCGACAACTCTGCTTGACTCGATAACGACGATATTTCATTCCCACGAGCGACATCAGCGATGATGAGTTCTTTCAATTTAGCCAACTTCGCTTGATAATTGCCAAGGAATCGCATGATGTCTGACTTCGATTGAACAGCAATCACGAAATCGTCGATCTGTTTAACTGTTGTTGGAAACACGTTCCACGTTTTATTGAAGGTATCATACCGTGCACCAAACCGATTGATGATTGCATCAACGTCTATGTTTTGAACTAACGCTGCGATCTTGATCATGCGAAGGGATTCATCGATGGCAACGACAGCAAAGACAGCATCTGGTAAATCTATCTCTATATATGTTTCAAACACTGTTTCGACAGCCTTGATTGCTCGTATGCCATTTTGAACGGGAACAGTATTCGCTGCACCGTCCCACACACGACCCTTGACATCGTGAAGCGCTCGATTGAAGTCTTGGTTATATGGAGCGACGATATGGAGTTTGCCATCAAAAAAGTCAAATCTGATTCCCGTTGGTGGTTTCAGCGTGACGATCTCCTTTTCGATGTTGACGCTAACTACCTTGCTGATATCGTCCTTGTATTTCAGCAATCGTCGTCGAATTCGTTCTCGCTCTGCCGGCAATCCAAGATTGCTTGCCGCAATATAAATTCTGTCTTGTAACGATAAAACTACGCCTGCTTCTTGGATCGTCGATAATAATTTGTCAAGATTCATCGTTTAACCCTTCAATCTTCTTCTAAGCACTCCAAAAACTGTGTCTCCATTTCGCCAAGCCACGCCCGTAGATTCATGTTCATTTCGAGCGCTTCTTCGTTGCATTGACGCCAGTATTCTTGTTCACCGGCGTCTCGTGCTTCTAGACGAATTTTTCTCACGAAGGCTGCATCGAATTGACCGAGATACTCCGGTTCAAATTTGCTCATGCGACGAGGTGACGAAATGGTCAATTCTCGTGCTTGATTTGCCGGCATAATGACAGTCGTTGTCGGTGTAGTCAAGATGACTCGTCCATTCTCTTCGTGCATATCGAGAACTGCAGCAATATCATCGATGAATCTCGTTCTCGTGAAGTTCGCTTCGACTTGACGACCTTCGATGACGGCGCAAAAGAGATTATACTTCCTCACGAGTATCATCTCGATATTTTCTTCGATTGAATTTGATGTGAGTAAATTGATAACGGTAACCGGTCGAAGTTGACCCATTCGGTAGAGACGATCGATCCGTTGAGCCATCTTTGCCGGATTATAATGGAGATCGTAATTGATGACGTAATTGGCAAATTGGAGATTGACACCAAACTGTAAAACGCTCGTCGAGATCAAGACCTTCTTCTCTGGCGAGTTCTTGAAGTCATCGATGATGGTCGGACGAACCATTTTATTGATACCACCATGAACGATGACCGAATTCGGTATTTCACGGTGAAGCATTTCAGCAACCCGTCGAAATTCCGTGAAAATGATGATCTTATTTTCATCTGCTATTTCATCGATGATTTCCTTGAGGCGATTCAACTTCGTGTTGGTGACGTGCTCGTCTTCGATGACTAACTCTGGCATCAAGCAAATTTCTCGCATCAAGGTTAACTTTGCTAAAATTTGCTTTGATAACGCGAACGCTACTTGATTTGCTTCACCATCGGTCCGACCTTCCAATCCTTGATATCGATGGAGTAAATCTCGTAATTTTGCCTTCAATAAGTCGTGTTGGACTTGAGCGACCGGATCGAGTTGCACGGATTGCTCGGTGATAGTCAATGGAGGCAATTCACTCAGCACGTCAGCCTTTCGCCGTCGAATCATCACTTTACTGAGCATCGCTCGTAAATCTGCCAATTCTGCATCTCGCTCGTGTATTTCCGTTGGTCGTGGATTTCGTTTGAGCAATACCTTGAATCGCTGTCGGAAATGATTACGACTACCGAACATATCTGGATCGACAAAATTACCGATACTCCATAACTCTTCGATATTATTTTCGAGCGGGGTTCCCGTCATCGCTACGCGGGCAACAGCATTAACTCCAACCTTCTTGACGGTCTTGCTTCGTTTCGCTGCATAATTCTTGATGTAACTCGCTTCATCCACGATGATATGACTGAAGTCGTCGGGAATGACATATCCATATTCCAGATCGTTAGTCAATGTTTCGTAATTAACGATGAATATCATTGCAGGTGAACGCCATTGATCCGCTCGTTGTTCGACATTGCCATCGATGACTTGAACGGTGAAACTAGTATCGTTCCGGAACCGTTCGATCTCTTGTCGCCATTGAGTCTTGATCGACGCCGGAACGACGATGAGTGCTTTCGTGAGCACACCATCGGATCGTTCCCGGAGCAGAAACTCGATGGCTTGCACCGTTTTGCCTAAACCCATGTCGTCGGCAAGGATGACTCGTTTCTTATAGCGAACGAAACCAACACCCTTCTTTTGAAAACCACGAAGAGTTCCATTGATAAGATTGAAGCCATTTTCTCGTTCCATGAACCGTCGAATTTCTGCAGTTCGTTCATTCTGTTCGGCTTCGATGATACCGAATGTAGCAACATCGATGTTGATCGTGATATTGATGTTTCGATAATAATTGAGAAATTGATCGAGATTTTCACGCTTGAGAACCAGTATTTTTACGTTTGCTGCTTTCGTTGGAAAGTCGTGAAGACCGGGAATGACCGTTATTGGATGATCGAAGTTATGCACTCCCTTGCGGGACTTCACGAAAAACGATTGCTCGTTTCGATATTGTAAGAACATATCCCGTGAATTAGGGTTGAAGAAGTCGTTCTTGATCAGTTTCATACGCTATCACGATGAATATCATTATCGTGGCAATAAATAAGTTTTGTTAACTGACAAACGGCAAGGACAAACATCATAACCTCGTCATTCGTGTTGCCTGTTGTCCTTTCGTTGGCAAACCATATTCACGAATGATGATTGCCGCTAACACGATCAGTTGCATCGCCGTTTTATCGAATGGTATTGAGTTTCGTTGAAAGGTAGCGAACATATCGACACCACCAGATTCAGCACTCTGGTAACCAAGTAACCCACCACCCGTGCCGAGAATGTCTGTATAGGGAATCTCGTTCAAGATTTTGTCACTCAGCATTCGCTTGATGGATGATTGCCACAATCGTGAGTTTCGTGCTTGTTTATCGGAGAATTCTGGATGAAGTTCCTTCGTTTTCGCTGCATAGGGAACTATATCGAAGGTCGCTGTTACCAAGGTGAACACGGCGTTTTTACACAGAACATCGGCACGATATGGAGAGTTTGGCGGACAGAGCGGATTCTTACCATAGTTCGGACAACCGTTTGGATAACCTGGATACGGTAGTTTACACCATTCACGAACCTGTTGCGAAAAGACGATCGTTGATTTATCGATGACATTCGCATCGAGATTGACAAATCGTTCACAGATGACCATGATAGTCACTCGTCAAGTAATTTTTATTAGACCTTTAATCGTTTCCTTGGTCCTTGCATAAAATATGTTCTTGATTTTTTCCTTGTTAGACATCATCCATCTACGCATTTTCATCATACATTCAAACGGTTTTATTGAAAATCTTTCAAATATTTCAGATAATCTGTTAAATAATATTGCTAAGAAGATAAACGGCATAGATGGTTTACATTTTTTCATATATCTATTTATCGTGGAAAATACATCCATAGAGATTGCAGTTTTTTCTAATGCTTTCCTATCTATATCGCCCCACGATACTTTTCCTTTCATTTGTTCTTCAATGAGTTCGTTTATCCACCCCTTTAGAATTATCTTACCAAATTTTTCCCAAGAAATTTGTTTTACTTTTCTTACTCGTGGGTAATATCTTTGTAAACATATTTTACATAACATCCATTCTCCTATTCTATCCATAGGAAGTCTCTTATGATCCAGATAGACATTTTGGTGGATAATGACTTGATACAACTCATCGGTTACATTCTTGCACTGATCACATTTTCCCATTTTGTCTTCACTATTGTATTATAAATTAACTTTTAAAAGTCTCGTGGTATCGGAATGTAATCCCAATATCCGATTGTATTGAGTCGTTCTTTGACTTGATCACAAATATTTCTACTTATTGTTAAACGATCTATATTTTCACGATTCGGCTCGTTTTTAACATATTCAAACACTCCTCGAATCGTGTTGTCGCCAACTGGACAATATCCATACGTTTCAATAAGGTATTTAGCACCTGCAGTTAAACGATCGTTGCCGAATTTGAAGACTCGAGACATACCAACGAATCCTATTTGACCCTTAGAATAATTAAATTTTGATGATTCACGAACGACTTGATCAAGTGCAACATATGCAATAATTTCAAGCGTTTCTTTTCGTGTAAAATTTGGCAAATGGACATACGCCTGTTCAAATGGTAACGGCTGATGAACAGGCAAAACTTGTCGTTCAGAACGACTACCAACGGATATTGACCACAATCCATACACTAATTCTGCAGGCACATTTGCAACATTTGGATTTATCTTTATTATTTCAGGTATAAGTTGTGCTCCGTTACTGCCAATGGAAAGTGAAATATTACCTGGGTCATTAAACGCATGAGGATATTTAGCGATAAGAGCATCTGGTTTACCGGCAATAATTTTATGTTTAATAGTGTCTTTTTGTAACGGGAAGTTTTTAACTGTGAAAATATTATTATTAAATATATAACACATTTTAACAGCTGAAAAGTTTATATTTTGAACATACTTCCATATAGTTAATGAAACTGGCACGTTTTCATTCGTGCCTTCAAATTCTTTGCCACTTATAATATATCCATTTATAAATTCAAAGTCTTTTAATATCGCCTTAAATAATTTATTATACCTGTGTTTACCATAAAAAACACCTACTTGCGAGAAAGTTATTAAATAACCTCTACCTATCATTTTAATCAATTCAATCATTCTGCCGACTGCCGGGAGAATGAGATCACCTCGTCCATATTTATCACTAAGGTCTCCATATTGGACATCAATATTTCTCATTTGTTTTATGTTTGACGTTTCACCCTTTTTAGAAACAAATTTATTGGTCGCTGACGTGCCCCATGGTGGATTTGTCACGAACGCTACCATTTTATCACGATGAATACCCATCTTCTCGATGAGTAGATCAGTTGGTGTCGTGAACATATCAAGGTTAGTAAATGTCCACGGTAATCCTTCGTATTTATCCTTCAATATGGCAATATCATCAGTTTTTATATCATTCGCAGCGCCCGGATACTTCTCGACCAAATTTTCTATCAACGAACCCGCTCCTACATATGGTTCAACGATGAACTCTGGATGTAACTCATCAACGATGTCAGCAACCGTTCTCGCAATCGTGTCCTTGGTAAAAAATCGACCACCTTGTCGTCGTTCTTGTATCGTTTCGTGAGACCCAAGTTCACGAATTACACCTTTTACATCACCACTTTTAATTCGTAGGTTGATGATGAGTTGTTTATCGTGTAAATTCATCATTGGTTTATATCGAAATTCATTCGTGAATGATTGTTGACCACCAATCGATGGATTCTTGAACGGCTCAAACGTATTTTTATTGAAAATTCGACCTTCGTTGTTGATGTCGATCTCTTGGTTCTTGGTGAGTAAGTTGGCAAGATAATGGATGAACGGTTCGATCTTGATCTCATATTTGTCAAGGACTGTCTTGACGATCTCGACATTATCCTTCGTGATGAATAGATGTGCATCTCGTTTATCAAGCGAAAAATCTCCGTGATAATCAAAGATACACAGATGTTCACCCAATAATTTCATCGCTTCATTGGTATGTTCAATGGAATTGACGGCACTCGGGGCAGTTTTAAGGGTAGGATCGATACCATTAGCAAAATTGGCGAGATCATTATGTGACGGACAAGCATAGACACGTAATTCGCTCGCATCAGCAAGCAATACATATCTTGCGCTAACACCAGTTCTTGCTACAGCATACAATAGTTGCGCTGGTGCAAACTCGTTTTGTTTCACTTCAAGATATGCTTGCTCGATTGGATCGACAGCATCGAAATCCTGTGCTGTTCGTTCAAAGTGATATCCAGACGAATTCAAGATAGCAATGATCTTGCGCTGAAGATCGGGTTCATCGTGATAGTGAAGCATTTATCTTTCATCTCTTGCTGCGATAATCAAACCACAATCAGAACAATATACGATAGTAATTTTTTCAATCGTGATATTCTTTATACCCTTTCCACCATCCATATGTAAATCACCGAATAAATGATATTTACAATCCTCTTGTTTTAAACTCCATTCACCTGGTAACCTGCTTATGTGATTGTTTGGGTCATTAGTAACGATGGAAATTGCTGCTTTTTTTAAAGCATCGATTTTTCTCATACCCTTTTTAACCCTGTCTATCTCTGCTTGCTCGAATCGTCGCTCGCCACTGGGTAGTTTCACACAAGCCATTATTCCACTATCAACCCACTTTCTCAGCAATTGGTCAGACACGCCGATTTCCTTCGCAGCAGCCTTGATGCGAATGAGTTTAGATTCCTTTGACATAATTAAACTCAATGAATAGTTTAGACTTAATAAAGATTTTTACGATTGAGTCACGACCTTATATTTCGATTTACCATCGATCCTCTTGTCCGAGACTCTGTCGTGCATACTTATACGGTTTTAGCGGAGAATCTGCCAACGAACCAGCCCAACGTTGTTATGAAATGGATTGATGAATGGACAAAGGAAAAAAAGAATTTAAATTTATCGTGACCCAGATCATTCACTGGAGAGTTTTTTCCGATTTTTCGATTCACAAGAGCGTTTTTCCGCCTTTTCAAGCAATTCTTTGCCCTTGCTTATCAGTTCCTTGAGTTTAGCAACATCGAGATCGGCTAAATTCCAATCATCCCAATGCAAATTATATTCTTGGTCGAAGTCCAATTCAACAGTGCCGTCCTCATGAATGATTGCGTCATACATAAAACTTGGTGGTTTACCAGCAGCCAAGATCGCATCGTGGAACTCTTCTACTATCCAACCTTCATTAATATTCTCCAATTTTGTGTTAAGTTCAATGAGTTCTTTAACGAGTTCAGCCTTTGTCATTGTTTTTTCACTAATTTATTGAATGATTGATATAACAAACGAAAAAAGAGTATTTAAAATTTTATGCTGTCCGATTATTCACATAACTCGACCAGGTGCTTTTCGCTGACATACTCGCGAGCCTTCTTGACCAATTTTTGAAGGACAAATTCATCGAGTTCTGCCAAATTCCACGACTCAGATTCGTGTTCAAACTGACCGTCTTTACCAATCTCGATCATGGGAGGTATAGGGCATTCAGCATCTATTTCTTCAAGTAACTTAAGAGCCAATCTGTCTTCACCTTTACGCTCGAGTTCGCTGTGTGCTTCAACGATTTCCTTTACTAATTTCTTTTTGTCCATCGGCATATTCATCACGAGCATTTATTCTTTTTCAACCCTTCATGAAGTGCTGCAACTAAGTCGCGGGCTTTTGTTAGTAGGAGTTGAAGTGCAGGCATATTGAGTTCATCCAAGTTCCATGAATGATATTCTATCACATCGTGACTGATCTCGACATCAATGTTACCATCCTTATCGAGATCAACGTGATAGTAGAATCCACCAAGACCAGCAACCTTTCCTGCCTTTTCAATCGCCGTTCGGAGTTCAGATGCTGAATCGTAATCTCCGAGACGTTCCAATTCATGATGCTCATCGACGATTTTTTGAACGAGTATCGTTTTATCCAACATTATATTCACCACGGTTCACATAGTTTTGATATGAAGGATATATCCATTCACGACATTGATAAATGATTCGTTCGGCACGATCTCAACTTTTCACGACCACGAAACAAAAGGATTTTAAAATCCGTCTTGGCGTTATAGGATAATGAACTGCGTTCCGTCCAAGGCAAGGCTTTGTTCATGAGCACAAAAACGAAAAAAACTGCGACTTCGCCAAAGAAACCGAAATCCACGAAGTCAAAGGATTCATCATCCAAGAAGCAAAAAACTACCAATACTAATGATGCTAAGACTAAACAGAAGAGCAATACCAAGAACGTAACGCAAAGCGAGTTACCAAAGAGACCACTAACTAGACGGGCTCGTATAGCACGAGGAATCGTGATTCCCGGTGGACTTGTCGCGTTAGTCATTGGTGTCATCGTCGTGAGTGGTTTGTCGATTGGTGATATTGGTGGAAACGGAAATACTTCGTCAATTCCAATGATCGCGTGCAATCATCAAAATAATACCATCATAGCAAACGGTAACTTTGCATTTACAGTCACGTCGGCTTCGCCTGTTGCTTCATTTCGCTTATTCGACAACGGATCGTCGGATAGCGTGCTCTTGAGCGAGCCGTATGAATATTCAACGACCGTGATAGGCACCGGAAAACTGTCATTACAGATAGTCGTGATAGATTCGTTGAAGAATAGAAATGTGTCAACTTTCAATTTTATATATGATACCATTGAGCCACTGATTGGTATTTCACCGACTGATGGTTCGACGACGAGTGATAATGGATTCAACATAACCATCATTGACAATCATTTTGACAACGCTACTGTCGTTACAGATTCATTCGATCAGGTATTTACCAATTCACCCATCGTGATAACGAATCCATGGTCAACAGCGGGAATGAAACTGATCGCCGTGACAGCATTCGATCGTGCTGGAAATCGAAAAGATGGATCGTTCACCTTGAATTTCAGTCAACAGGCGCCGACTGTCGATGTCGACTCACCAACAAACTCATCATCGATAACTATCAATATTCACTCGAAGTATACCAGCGCAGTGTTAGTTGGTAACACGACGAGTTCGATGGTCAAGATTAAACCGCCATATACGACTGGTATGATCGTGAACATGAATTGGAGTTCTGACGGTATCAAATCGCTGGTCGTTTTTGTCAATGATACGGTTGATAATCATTATTGGATAAATAAAACGGTCTACTTCGATGTTAGTCCACCAATAGTTGGTGTTTCACCATCAAATGGATCAGTAGTTAGTGCAATCAATCTTTCGTTCACAGTTACTGACTCCAATCCCTATTCCATTTTTGTCAACAACACGAACATAACGCATTCGTTAACCTACGCTGCAAATGTTACTGCCGATGGGTATTATCATTTTGTCGTGTATGCGATAGATTCGATTGGTAATAGTGAACGATTCACTCTCTTGTATATCATCCACAATATCAAACCATCATTCACGGTATCGCCAACGAATGGATCATTCATCAATGCATCGACCAGTCTACATTTCACGGTCATCCAATCGCTGCCGCTATCCTATTCAGCAACGGTGAATGGAACGAATATCAAACCATCGTTGATATATTCACCATCATTGAGCATAAATGGGATAACTCACTTCCAAGTTGTTATAACTGATTCATTAGGACTAACGAATACGTCGATGTTAGTATATACCTTCGATAATATTTTACCAGTCATCTCCATTTCGCCAGTTAATAATTCAATTGTCATGATGGATGCTTTTAATGTCACTGTTGCTGATACGAACTTTGCGTGGATGACGATCGTGACGGATTCCTATAATCAATACTTCATCACGAGCATCGCTCACGTTATCAACCCGTGGGCAGTGACTGGTATGAAGACGATCACTGTTACTGCAGCCGATCTCGCTGGAAACAAAAGGATTTCGATATTTAAACTAAACTTCAGTCAGCCTACTCCATATCTCTACGCTCCAACACCAACGAATTCATCGATCGTTCATATCTTCAATCTATCACCATATACCAGTTACGTGATGATCGGTCCGAATGTTTCGTCAATGGTCAAGATACATTCACCCTATAACAATAATGTGACCATCAACATGAACTGGAGTTCAGATGGTATCAAGTCGATCATCGCCTTCGTTAATGATACTGTTGGTGATCATTACTGGTTGAATGCAACCGTTCAATATGATACAACTTTGCCAACCTTCACGGTATCACCGAAGAACGGATCGATCGTTTCGTCATTATCATTCACATTCACGATGACTGATGTCCACCCCTATAAATTGTTCGTGAACGGATCGGATATATCGAATACCTTGATCTATTCATCTCCAGCAACCATCAACGGATTGTATCATCTCACGATCGTTACCATCGACACAAGCTGGAACGTGAATCATTCAACCTTGGTATATACTCTCGATACCATCGTTCCAGTTATAACATTGTTGTATAAAACGAACAACACTGGTATAACCGATCCTGTTTTATCATTCAATGTAACTGATGTTCATTTAAGTGTCGTGAAGGGTAGCAAGGATAATATTCATTTCAACGTGACGATGAGTCAAGCAGGTTCTATTTATTCCGTCAATCTTTCATCATACTTCGTTACCGAGAAGTGGTATGATTTCTATATCAAGGCAAACGACACCATCGGTAATGTAGCAATCAAGCATTATAGATTCCTCTGGAATGTCACGGGAACGATGAATTTCACCGTCATATATCCATCAACGAGCAGCATACCAGTATATAAGAATCCAACTGCTCTGGCTAATTTCACGACGAATAACGGTGTGTTCTTGGGGTATTTCAATCAATCGAAATTCAGTCGAATCGACATAACTCTTTCGTCATCAACGGCTAATTATTCGTCAATAGCGATTGACTACTTCAATATAACTAATTCAGAGACATCATATAATCAAGCAACGATGTATGCAGAATTCGTGAAACTCAAACTCGGTTCGTTCACGAACGATCCGTCGTTCAAGAACTTTTCAACGATAGGATCGATGATTCGCTTGATCTCGACAGCCTTCTTGAATGGTAATTGTTCGTGGAGAATTTGTTTGTTATATCGTGATACTTTCAATAATATTGGATTCGGCTTTTTCACCCTTGTTTATGATGATAAAACACCTACCATTTATTGGACATCTCAAAATCATACCACGCTGTATATTGATAGAAATCAACCAACGACCTATATCAATTTCACGATAAATGACCAGAATTTGAACTATGCAAATATTCTCGTGAAAATAACAAATACCACTGGAACATTCACGATATACAACGTTACATTGAGCGGTGCCAAGACCGTTCAATATGTGCTTGGATTTTACAATATCAATTCGACCGTTCCATATACCTTGAATGTGTGGGTTCATGCGGTGGATAAGGCTGGAAACGTTCAAGATGTTCACCTTCAATGGACTGTAACAATTCAAAGAACTTCTGATAGAAATAGTTGGAATTCCTATATAACTCTCGGAGTAGCGGCTCTTGTCATATTCGGTTTGCTCGGATTTGCCTTGAAACGAAGTAGGAATAACGGTTCTCACGTCGGCGGTACATGATCGAAGGATTTTTATTCTCTTTTTTCGTGTCATTCATTCATGGTAACTATCAATCAACTTGCCTCGCTGCTTTCGTATTACGAAGACGAAACCGTCCGTCCGGAAACGCTACCTGTCATGAAGCAACGAGCAAAGAAAATAGCGGATAGAATTTCGTTCATTATGTTCGATGTAACTGATAAGCCGACAAGAACTGCCATACTTCGTGATTTTCCAAAGGAGGCGACTGATGCGATAGACGTTCTATCGAAAATGGATCACTGCGAAGTCATGGAGTTGCCGACGATGAAACCAACGGATCGGCGACAACTAATCCTTCGGTATCTTCAGTCTGGGTTTCAATAAATGCACTGAAATTTTCAATTTTCACCCACTTTTTTTGAACGAACATTTGAACTTGAATCGTCCATCATCGAGTTTTATCGATCGTTTGATGAATGGGTTGGCGTATATCGTTTTCATGAATGGGTGGAAAATGCCTTCTTTTTAGCGATCGATGGTGGTTGATAAGAAGTCCCTTGCTGATCGTTGTCATTGAAGGAGCAGTTCAGTATCGAATTCATTCATCGTGATGTTGACGACGCCGGAAATATTCTCTGTATTTAACATTAATTCGGAAAAATACCATTTCTTGCATCGTGAATCGAGATATGTAACAAATAAACCGAGATCGTGTGTTCTAATTTGAAACTTTGTTATTTTTAAATATAATCGAAATGGTATTTTCCATGACGAATACGTCTTATCGGTCACACCAATTGACCATGTGCAATCACAAACCTTATCAAGACCTCGCATGAATGAATCGATAGTTTGATGGAATTGGCGTTGCTCGTTCATACCGATCGCCATAAAAAAGAAAAAAAGTTTTTAATTTCATTCGGTTTGTTGAGTCGTCTGCTTCGCTTGATTGACTAACTTAGCAATCATCGCATTTCGCATTTCACGGCGTTTTATCGCTTGTCTAACAACATTGATCGGAAACACGGATGAATTCAAGGTCACTTTTTCTGTCGACTTATAAAAGCCATCGAGTCCGTTAGGCTTGAACACCGAATCCATCTCTTTCAATGCAATAGCAGTTAACTTTTCAACATCGACGCCGCTTGCCGTCGCTCCACACGACGGACATTCAAACGACAATTCAAGATCGTATTTGTATGAACAAGCCTTGCAAATGGTCCAATTTTCATGACCGAAAAAGCCATCGTGTTGAGTGAACGTATCGATGTTACCATACGCCTGTCGTTGACCATCGACATTCAAGAATTTGATGATGACTTGCACGGGCAAAATCCCGGTAAACTTGAAAACATCAACGATGCTTCGAGTCACTTTCCAGACATCAGTCCCCTTGAAGTCTTGTTCGTGATCGTATTTATCATTAACCACGAAGGTCAATATCATACCAGTGATTCGTTTCTTGAGTATATTTCCGATGGCAACATTGTCCTTGTCGGTCTTTATTTTTTGGAGCATCACTCGCTCGATCGTGTCACGCTTGATGCGATTTAACTCATCAACCTTGCGAGACGCTATCATGAATAACTTTTCTATATATGGTCCGTATAAGGTCGCCGTGTCGCGTATCGAATTTCGTTTTCCTTCATTTTGTGACATAGTATCGTTCACCTCATTCTTGTTCGTGAACGATTGGATTGAACTCCCACAAATTTATAAATTTTTTGTTCGTGACTGAACAGGAATCATGAACTGAAGGACTATCGACGAAAAAACCTTCTTCTTCCTTTCAAGATCGCTCGACGTCTGCAAAGACCTTCCGCGATTTTTTCGTGGGTTTTAAAATCGAGAAACGTTGGTGTGAATTCTATTTTAACTGCCGGATCATGACATTTTTCCGCCAACATCCAAGATTCTTCGACAAAATGTTTGCCGAGTTTGCTCGAAATGAGCACAGGTAATATTCGTTTCACGAAATCATCATGAATTGAGTTAAAATACTCAAATTGCTTTAAACTCGCTGGATCGGTATCGGACCATAGAAAAACTACATCGATCTTGCCTTGATCTAATGATTCCTTCGCCATTCGTTCAAATTTATCGATATAGTCGGTCAGATCGAACGTTTTGATAGTTGTCTTAGTCATGGGTCAATTCATCCATCACGAGATGTTGTATATCTCTAAAACCAGTAGTTCCTTCGATCACCGAATCAACGACTGCCTTAAAAATTGCATCGTGACGTTTTGCAGAAATATTGAAGACATCGAGTATAGTGTTAATATTTTCAGTCAACTCGTTGATGGTCGGCATAGGCACTTCAATTCTCACCAATCTGGATAGTAAGGCTGAATCGACAAGATCGGAACGATTGCTCGTTCCAAGAAACAGAACCATTCGTGGATCGAGCGAATCGAGACAATGAAATATCACTGAACTCAACGAAATATGCCATGATTGACTTACTTTTGAATCACGACCAAAGAACAAACAATCGAGATCATCGAGAATGATGACTCGATGAGTCGAGAGTAATTCACTGCTCGGCGGATCGAAAATTTCCGTCAAGATATGTTCCGAGTCGCCGAATGCTGGTGATGCAATGGTTGCTGCATCGACGTATGCAAATTTTAGGTATCGATATTCTTCAGCAAGTGTTTTGGCAACTTGACGACAGATTTCAGTCTTGCCTGTCTGCGGCAATCCTTCAAGCAAAAATCCTCGAACCTTGAACGGCATTGGCTTCTTGGCATCGAAGAAAAAATTGGTGTAGTTACATATTTTATCGTGAATTGCTTGTTGAGTCGTTGTTAAATCGAGACGTTGAATGATCGATGGATTTTTATAGAGCAATGTTAGATTTGGTTGAGGCATCATCATTCCTAATACTATTGTCCAAACTTTAAATAGTTTTTTATCAATGAAATACCCTTATTATCACCACGACAAGAGATGTATTTATGACAGAAAAAAATTATGATGCATTTATGTGTGAGATAACGATCGTTCGACGGACACCAGCGATAGAATCGATGGTCGATGATCTTTTATCTCGTTCTATCGTGACAGAAACGAGATATTCTGGAAAGACTTACCAGAGAACATACTATAGATTCGATGGTGTGCCATTTATCGTGACTGATAAGGGTTTGTTTTTGACATCGTGGTTTGGGTTGAACGATCCTCGTGCATTCACGATGGATACGGACCAATCGTATGCCGATCAACTCATCGACATCGTTTATCAGTTGTTTGATGATCATTGTATTTCATATTCAGAAAAACGAACGATGCCAGCACATATCACTGGTAAGCGATATTGTGGTGAGATAATTAGAATCAAGGAGTCTGAAACTTTGACCGTATATGATGACGAATCGAAGGAAATATTGATAGTGACAAAAGGATGATATGAAATTTAAAAAAACTCTTTTTTAATCTTGCATTCTCGTTTATCCCTAATCATCGTTCCAATATCAACATATTCTTCTTCGCCAGCATCAATATCAAATGTCTCACGAAATATAACGATGCCGACTGAATTATCATCTCGTAGACCTTCGCCCGGATCAACACCACCATATCCACGGTTGAAAAGAAGATGATTGATTGGTTGTGATGCTCGTTTTAAGCCTGCGTTTTTTGCTTCGATGACTGATGTGTTTACAGCAACATCAATTTCTCTCATGGAAAAACTAAAAAATTCTCTCGCCGCTTCAGTCGACAGTTCAATTTCTCTTATTGATTGACCGAACCACGAATTATCACCAAAAAACTTAGCCAGTGCAAGATCATTCATTGACTCGGATAATGACTTTAAAATAAAATGCCCACCAGCCCACCCGTTTGAAACTAACTTCGGCATAAAAAACATAATACCTATAACATCTATCTCGAAAACTGGTTGATCTTCGTTTTGCAACGCTCGCTCTTTCGAACCATACCCGTAGATACCCGTGCCTTGATGTCCAGTATCTCGGTGCATGAAATGTTTGGATAATGATTCCGTTACTCGTGGATACCCGCTACGATAGATATGTTCAATCATGTAAGCAGCCATTCTCTTGTTTTTGTTTAAAATCTCGTCGTGCACGACCGAGTCTCGAACCAACACCGATTCGTATAACTTCAACTCCAATGTCATCGATGAGTATCTCGTGTTCTTCTTCACCGACGCTAAAAAATAAGTCTATCGTTTGGTTAAAGTGTATCGCATCAATAGATGTGATTTTGCCCTCGATGATGATAACGCCTTTGCGGTTCATGAAGTCTGATCGTGGTTCGTTTGTTTCTCTATCGTCACACTCGACCGCTAGTGGATATTCGTATGAAATATCTGCTTGTTCGAAACACGTGCTCCAGTGTTCACCAAGATAATGAATAGTTTTTATGTCGTCAATGGCATCGTTTAAATTATTGACGAGAATCGCACGATAAATGGATTCACCAGCAATCGCAGCATCAATTCCATCCAAGCACTCTTGAAGAATTTCCCTTTTTTCGTTCAATTCATCGTTGTAATCGTCTATGTCGTCAAATTCGTCCTTATCTGGAACATAATCAGTTGGAATTAACCAATCAAAATCATTACCAATATACTTGATAAGCGACTCGGGAACTTTGTATTTATTCATGATATATGCCGTCACGAGATTTTTTAATAGGTTATTAGTTGTTAATGAATTGTTAATGAATTGTTAATGAATTGTTAATGAATTGTTAATTCATTTCGTCGTGAGGAGACATAATTTTCACCAATTTTAAGTTAAACATCCGATTGTATCACGAACTTTGCCTAATATTTTCGGAATATCTTTTCCGACCGTGTATTCTATTTGTTTCATACTTCGTTCCTTGATCTCTTCTTGCCAGTCAACGCTGTTGAAAAGATACTCAAATATTTCTTGTTTCGTTGGCAATTCATCTGCTAACGACGATCCTAAGTATCTCTTGAAATACGTATCGAGATCACTAACTTCCTTGACATTGATGCGCAGTTCGTGAAAATCATTGATACTGTTGATCATGACATTGATGGCATTATCCCAATCTCCATCAACAAGTAATTTTTCAGTGATCGTTTTGTCCTTGATATACATTGCTGAGTCCAACAACATTTTATCCAACATTCCGTGGATCAAGACAAAGTTCTCGGCAAATATACTACTCCAAAACGCCTTGACGAGTTCTTGATATTTTTCCTTGATCGTGTGAGTAGTCCAATCGATGATGAAGTCCATGACGCCAGTCGTCAATCCATATTCGTCATACACGGTCGTTTCGCCCATGTCGTTTTCCAAGATATGCCACTTCGGTTCCATCTTGACGATTAGATTGATCGTTGTCGCTACTGAAGCCATTTCTCGTGGCAGTCCCAAATACGATGCACCATACCAGAAATGAAGATTCTTCGTTCCACTAAGGATTGCTGAGCCGTTAGGCAATACTGTTATCCGTCCCATGAGTGTTCATCGTTTAGGTGTATCCTTCAATTGAATATAGTCTCCATTTCTGCCCATAAAAAGTTATGTTACAAGGTTATCGTCGTTAGCAAGATCGTTGCTAAATGCTCTTTTTGTCAATTTGTTTCTTCGTTTCACAATAGATGCACGATACATCATCGAAACGACCGTTCTTGTTTTGACAATCGTGACATTTTTTGTAAAGATTGATTTCCATCTTTAATTTCTCTAACTCGTTCAATACCTTGATACATTGTAGATGGCTATCTGCTATTTGTTCATTTAACTCATGAACTTGATCACGAAGTTTTTGAAGTCTAAAATACTGAAATAATTTCATATATCATCCGTTTTAAAAGTTATGTGACGAGTTTATCGTCGTTAGCCGGATCATAGCACTGATAACAGACAGTGCCATACCATCCGGGCTTGCTCGACGACTCAACTATTTCTACGTCTTCATGGTCACTAATTGGTCGTCTGCAGATGAAGCAGCCAATATAATATCCGACATCGTTCTCAAAGTGTTTTATCTCTATACGCTTTTTTAGGCATTTATGACAGAGCGTATTAAAGTATCGTTGGTCATCGAAATTTGGATAATAGAACCGTCGAAAAATCAGTAACTTCCCGCAATCATAACATCGTGAACGACCATACGGAATGAATATATGCTTGAATTTATCCCACAGTAACTTAAGCAAGAGATTCATTGACGATCATCGAATTGAAAAAATGTATGAAAAATTCTGGTCACTCGTTGATGTTTACTCGTTACTAAATCGATGGATATTTGTAGGTCATCTGGATAGCCGCCATAATAAACGATCGCTGACATAGTATTATTAACGTCAACTATATCACTCATTATGTTTATGCCATTATCAACCATTTCGATCTTGTCGTATAAATCCAGATAATGCTCTTCTTCATCCAACGGCACGAAATCCGCCATCGATGAATAAAATACCCACGCAGCACCAACGCTTACCTTTAGCAATTCAACGTTCGACTTGAGCAACGAATTCATCGTCAGTGTCGATGTTATATTTTCACGATCTGTCTTCGTCGCCTCAAAAAAAGAAGGATCGCTGACTTTGTTTGCTATATATCCGAGTTCATTAAAGATGAAATAATATTCCGACTTAAAATTAAATTTTTGAATACCTTGACTCCTTAATAATACTCCAAATGATTTCAATCTACGTTCAAGAGTATTACAGTCGTCTGAAAGTTCAGCGATTAGTTTAAGCCATTCATTTCGGTCCAAGAATTGCCCTTGTGAATCATTCACATTGTTATTCGCCTCAAGTGTAAGTCCATTTGGTGATGATACCGTTCGTGAGTTAGCCATTAGTAAATCGCCATTATTAATGATCTAATTGATTTTGTCAAATAAAAGGATTTCTACCAAACACCCACGAAAGCCATCCTTCGTCGGTTTATGGCGGTGCCACCGTGCTAATGAACGATGAGTGGATATAAATCATTCGATTTTAACCGTATAAACAAACAAGCGATTTGGTTGTAACGATGAATGACTTTGTTGTGTAATTAACCAGTCGTGATATACACGAATGATCGAAAACGATCATGAAACTCCGGGTTTGCACATCATCCTACGGTGGAAGAATGACACGTTTTCTTGGAATCACGAAACGACCGATGAAAACGTGATCGAAATCGAAACAATTTGCATTGAGTTTCATAAATTTATATGCTTCGTGGTGGTCGGCGGTCATCGATGCTTTCGCTGGTAAAAAACTATTTTAAGTTTGAACAATAATATCTATATGTGTCATCTGAAACCTTCAAGGCAACCGTGTTAGCAAAAGGCGATAATTTTTTCGTTCAAGTCCCACGGTCAATCGTGGATTCATTGAAACTTGAGCCGAAGATGGATGTGCTCGTGGCAATAGGATTTGATGATGAACCATCTGAACCACGATTGAAAAAACGGTTGCTGCCAGAACAAATAATGGATTGGTTTCATTCCTATCCATCCAGTGATCCGCTCGTCGTGACGGCGAGAACTATCAGCACTGAGTTCACGATTCCAGCATCAACCGCTGCAATCGTGTTGTCTGCATTGGTTCATGACGGATCGCTCAAGAGCGATTCAAAAAATGGCGTATCCAGATATTGCTTGAAGGAAACAAAAATACCAAAAGAAATCGACGAAAAATGAATAATTTTAGTGCTTAACGCATTATCGAAGAACGAGCGATGACATCGAAACATTCTTAAATACTATACTCATCGATCCAATCATTAACATATTTTGAATGAACGGATGATTTTTACGCCACAAAGCAAAAAAAACAAGGGAAAATGCGCCATAATGAATCAATCAGATTTACGAACGATTCCCGGTTTAGTTGATAGTGAGATTGGGTGGTTGGCTAACACAACCGGTAATACTGAACCCTTCATTCATCCTTTAACAGGTCAAGTTGAACAACGAGTCTCAAAACATAGTGAACCAGCGAAAGTTGTCAGACTTGCCATGGATGGATATCCGGCAATTACTATTGAATTGGTGGTGTGGCCTCGACCATCGAAGGACGATATGAAGAATCTTTGTGATGTTGTGCGATCGTTCTATGTCAAAAATGGATATTTTTACACCCATCAATTCGTTGCGTTGGGATTTGAATCGAAAGATGCCAAGCCAAGTGAACGAGGAAATTACTTTTCACCGATCTGGTCAAAGGCGATGGGCGAACTCGAAGCCGGTAAAAAAGAAATCCAGACCATCGATTGTGATGGTAATATGGCAATGGCTGCGCTTAAAGAATTTTTCGGATAAAAAAAGTATATTTAATTTTTCGATTTTTTCGTCGTTGACTTTTTAACAGGAACTTTCTTGATGACATTTCGTATTTCCTTGATGTCAATGATTTCGTCACAGAACCGCTGGCGAAATCCATCTATTTCTTCTTGTTTAAGGTCAGCAACCGGCTGAGCATCGACCATTCTATCGATTAATACTTTATACGCAGGTAATTTAATGAGTTCATCAATCGAACTCGTTACTACCTTCTTTGAAATTTTATCCTTGACGATGGCATCGAAGAATGAAAAGATGAAGTCTGGACTCTTCAACTTCGAGAACACTTCTGGTCTATACGCTATGTCACGGGTATAGAGAAGAATGAAAGGCTCAGCATCTATCTTGCTATAGATATACTCAGCATCATCGATATCCTTGCAATAATAATAGATCGACGATGACTTTTTCAGCATTTCAGCGAGGTCTCGATCCGTATAGATATTTTTCGCATACTCGAGAAGTGTCGACTCAGATTTGATATACTTGAATAACTTCGAGCGAAGACCGGAAAATATCTTCGCCATGGACATCACATCCGAATCACCGAGTTTATTGGCGATATTCTCGATCTCGTCTTCTAAAACTTTCGACGGACCGAATACCTGACAAAATTTGATGATCTGGTTGGTCGTCGATTGACCAGTTTGAGTACCGGTCAGTCGATTGGCAAATTGACGAGCGATCTGTTCTTTATCATTGTCGTTTATATACTTGATGACTTCGAGCGACTCTTTTTGATACGACTCGATGATATAAGTCACGACATTTGGAATACCGCTTCTCAACCGCCGCTCGATTTCGGCATAAAAGGCAGTCTTGGCAACTTGATCACCTGCTTCGCCAAGGGCTTTGAGCAAACGAAACGCAAGTGTCGACTCCATCGCACAACTATTATAATCGAGTTCGACCCATCCACATAAGTTGCCAGCATGAGCCTTCAACTGTTCCTCTACTGGAATGCCTAATTCAGCCGCTACCGATTGACTTTCCAATGTTCTCATGGATGTTTTATTTGCAAACATATCAATCGATACATCGCCAGTTTCTTCTATTTCATCACTCGCTTTTTTCATATCTTCGAGAGTTCCTTGAGTGAGCAAAAAAAGACATTGTTGATAAACTTTACCCTTGATGATCATCTGAGGGCGACCGTCACTTATCGCAACACCAAGGAACGGGGTTATTTTTATCTCGGTTAATTTTCCATCAGCACCATTGATCCACTGCGGAAATCCTTGATATTCAACCATGATTTTTACCTATCATTTGATTATAATAAATGATCATTTTCTGATCTTAAATATGTTTCCTGTTAAAACTAACACGAATGGCAACCCAGACAAACCCTTCAACACGATTCCTAAAAGTTACCATTTTTCTTGAGTTGATGGCGGTGCATCGGGAACTGGTGGGTCGAATTTGCCTTCTTTTTTCAATCGTTCAACTTCCTTTAGTGCTAAGTCTATTTCGACGCCGTTCTTGATGAAATATTTGAATGTTGCAGCCTCTTTCGCTGTATCAAACACGAATCTATTGACACCAATGAAAACTACGCTCTTGAAGTCAACATTTGGATTAACAGGTATCGGAGGCATTCCACCCGATGAATCGTCTTGTTTACCTTTCCACGACATCATTCATCATCCTTATTTTCAACTTCTGTCGTTGCAAATCGTGAATCGACCATATCAAGGTTATGTAGCAACCACTCTTCATTTGACTCCGGCTCCTTTATAGCACCCCATTCTTTTTTGCCGTGATGACTGACGATCAATCCATGAATTCTTTTCTTCAATTCGGCTGGAAAATTAGGGATACTCGCCGTGATTTCGCTGATCATGAGATCACCGACCTTGATATGATCGACCATTTTATCTTCGTGGACATAAGCCGCTACGCCATCCTTGATCGTGTATACCCGTATTTTACCAAGATCGTGAACTATTATCGCTGTTTTCAACAGATCGAGATTGACGACGTTTGGCTGATAAAGAGTGTTGACAAATTCACACATTTTTAACATATTAACCGTATGACATAAAATACCACATTTAAAATTATGATGATGTTTGAACGCCGCTGGTCGTTCAAAGAATTTAGTTCTCAAATCTTCATCGTTGAACACTTTTCGCAGCAACTCCTTCAAGAACTCATTGGATATGCCACGAATCGTCGTTCGTAGATATTCGATCATCTCGGTTTCGTTTGCCGCGCTCGATGCACTCGAAACAATAACTGCTGATTGGTGAACAGTCGTTTGTCCGCTTGACATACCCTTGGCTGTTTCACTTTCAATTGAAACATTCTTGAATTTAGCATTATATGTGCCAGATATTGAAAGAATGGTATTTTTAACATAAAACTGTTTCGACTTACTATAATCGTTGTTATCGACGAAAAATCGCATACCATTGATTTTTCCACTGTCGTCACTTAGTTTAACAGCAAAATATGGCACTTTGAATTTCGTGACCTTTTGATCGACTCCATCGATGGTCACAGTTGCATACACGGGAAAATCTACGCCTTGCTTCCCTTTTCGCTGTATATCGACGATTTTCATGTCGTGTTCTGGCTCTGGTTCTGCCTTGCTATCAATGGTGTTAGTTGTCGTGATCTATCACCTATTAATGTTTTTGTCGGTAACACTACCCCATTGGACAAGGGAAATTCGACGAGGCACGTTCACGATGCCACTACTCCCTATCATTGCTGATTCGGGAGCTACTTTGTTAGCGATATTGATTGATCCATTTGTGTCTGCATTGATGACTTTTTTGCACATATCACAACGATAGAGTCCACGATGAATACGATTTGCCTTACGAACACGACCGCAGACACAACAGGTTTGGCTTGTGTATGACTCGTCGACTTCATGATACGTGATTCCATACAAATCGCATTTAGATTTAAGTTTTTGTTTGAATTTGTGATATGGTATACTTTGGAAGTGTTGATTAGTCTTGTGACCAAGATTACCAAATTGCTTGATGTTTTTTAACTCACCAATGACCACATTACCAATTTTCTCTGCCAAGCATTGCCTAATAATATAATTCACGGACTGATTCAAAAAATCATTGATCTTGCAGAATCGAGATTGGTTCAAGAAATACATCTTTTTACCAAACTTCACACCGTTCTTATCATAAGACGATCGCAACTTCGCCTTTCGTTTATTCCACCAGCGGTTATACGATTTGAGACCCTTGCCTTCGATGATGAATGAAGTCCCGTTAGTGGTCGTGCAAGTAGCAAAGTTGTCGAGACCTTGATCGATACCCATAAATTTATCGTTATCAAGAACAGATTCAATTGGTTCTTGAAGATACACATATTCGATCTCAAAAAACTTACCCTTGAATCGTGGTAAAATACGAATCTCCTTTATTGTGTGATCAAGAACTCGTGGTGGAACAACTAAATAAATATTACGAATACTAAAATTAGTTTTAATCCATTGTCCGAGTGTTAATCGTAAATATCCGTTCGATACTCTGAAATTACCCCTTTGAAAAATACAAATAAAATATCCATCTATGGGCAAGAACGATGGTTGATTACACGGTTTATCATAATTACCTGCTCGTTTTTGCTTTAGTGTCGAAAAAAATGAACGAAATGAACGATCAACGACTCGCATAGTTTGTTGAGCAACTTGTGACGGCATATTTCTATAATTCTCATTGTTTTTAACGAGATGATATGCAGATTCATACCGCAAGAACTTCCCATTAACACGATAATACTCTTTAATCGTGTAATTCGTTACATTATATAAGTTCTTTGATAGACGACAAAGAAGATTGAGTATCATATATTCTTTTTTCGTCAGACCACGAATGTGATTTTTCTGAACAAGATACATAATACTCTATTACACTAATGGATAAGAAAAGTATTTAATAGTTTGTTTTTCATAACCTCGCTATCACCGATATTTTCTTTAGTCTATCCGTCGAAATCTTGATAGCGTTGCTATTATTGTCGATACCTATGTATCGACGATGCAGTATTTTCGCTGCAACTAACGCAGTTCCAGTACCACAGAACGGATCGAGCACGATGTTATTTTCGTTACTCGATGTGTTAATGATTCGTTTCAGCAAGGGAATCGGCTTTTGTGTTGGATAGTCAGTTCGTTCCTTCGACTTTGCTGCGATATTGTAAAAATCTGTCCAGAGATTCGTTATTCGCATCTGTGGCAATTCGTTAGCATATCGGATCAATCCAGATAATAATGGTCGTTCCTTTTCGTCGGTCAATATTCTACCAGCAGAAAAGAATTCTTCGAGTTGTTCCATCGAATATGCCCAACTTCTACCTGGTCCAGGCAATCGTCCTCGCCATTCAAATCGTCGATTGAATCCAAGTGATGTTAAATCGGACGATACATAATATTTATCACTTGTCTCGTCGTAACGCCAATTCTTTGCCGATCGTTGGATCGTTCCGCCGTCCTGTGGATTGAATGTATAGGTCTTTCCTTTGCTGTAAAAATAAATTGTGTCAGTCACGACATCGTATTTCTTTTGCGAAAGACTATTGCTGATCGACCGTTGCCATATTATTTCGTTGATGCAATGGTCGTATCCAAAGATTTTATCACAAATAATACCAATATACTTGTTTGCGTGATAATCACAATGAATATAGATACTACCGGTTTCCTTCAGCACACGACGGCTTTCCTTGAGTCGTGCTTCGATGAATGCACAATATCCATCCATTGACGAGAAAACATCCGTGAATTGCATATTTCCTTGTTTGTCACCATACTGACGTTTGGAATAAAATGGTGGATCGATATATATCAAATCTATTGAATTTGACGGTATTTGCGGCAGAAGTTCTATGTTGTCGCCACAATGGATCGAACTTTTACTGATATCGATGCTCATGAACCATCACGATTCCGCTATATCTATCATCATTATCCAAACTTTAAATCTGTTTCCATTTAGTAAAACACGAACTTACCACGGTAAATCGTGTAAATTATTAACTAAATAGTGCAGATAGTCTTTTATATACCAAAAAAGTATATAATAGTAGCACTAAGCGAAGAGAGTGCAGTATCTATGGCAAAAAAATCGACAACCGAAAAGGTAGTGTTCGTGGCAATTGAGTTAACGGATAATTCGATTCGTGACATCCTTGAGTCGTTCGAGATCGGCAAGAAATATGTCGAACGGATGACTCCTTCACGATGGGTGAATCCAGTTCTCATTGCCTTGACGGAAAACGAGTTCAAACAACTTGAACGAGATGATAAAATTGGTGGTTTATTTGGGTTCTATGAACTTGAAAGCGATGAATTACCACCAATCGATGAACGGGCAGTTGCTATACCGTCGAGAAAAGGTATGCCTATCAATATTGGGTATGGTGCTTCGTATGCTAACTTCATCGAAGAAAATCGCGCACGATGGGCAAACGTGCCTGTTGCCGACATCGATGATAAATGGCTTGAAGGCACTCGTGAAGCGATCAAGGCAATTGGTGATGACATTGACAACGAGCCGGATGATGATATTGCAGAAACGGCTGATGCCTTGAAAGACGTCTTGAAGGATGCTCATGAGGCTTGTGGATTGCAGTTTAGCAATACGGTGATGGATGATATGGCTTCAGCAATTGCTAATCCTCAAGTTTTCGTTGAATTCATGAAAAAGTTGAAAGAAAAAGGGTTGGATAAGAAATTCATGGAATTATGAACTATTTTAATTTTTCAATGTCGTTCATTCACTTTTTGGAGTAATTCGTTTCTATATTCAAAATCATCATCGAATCGCTTGGCGTGTTTTGCGCATAAACAAACATCGACAGTCGCTATATCAGAATTATCCCACCCAGTCATTTCAACGCCACTCATCGAAAACTTTCGCCACTCCAGTTCAAAACAAAACTTCGCTGGCTCGCCACAATCAACACAGACTCTGGTTTTGCACGGCATATCGATCACTCTCGTTCTTCGGCTTTTTCTTCTTCGTTGACACAGGCTTCAAGCGCCTTAGTCAACGTTTTTGAGTCCTTTTCAAATGCTCCAACGGTTGCTTTTCGTGCGCTTCGTAACTCTTCATCTGCTTTCGCGACAGCGATTTCCTTTGCCTTTATAACACTTTCCAGATGTTCCTCTGATTTTGACTCATTCGTCATTTGTCGTTCAAGCACTGCGTGAGATTTCTTGACTTCAACGTTCGCTGCATCGCACGCAGCGCCGTCAAATTGTCGATTTTTGTTAGGCATATCATTTCACGGTATGATTCTTGAATTCATCATGATGATGTTTACTTGGAATCTGAAACGATGTCGAAATTTTTAAAGGTATTGAATGAACATCTTTGTTAAAAACAGAAACGATGTTACTCATCACATCTGGCTTGGTCGCGTTCCCGTATTCGTTCCATTTCTATGTATACTCTATTATCATCAGGTAATTGATCAATAAGCGCTTGAATTTTGTTCCATCCTTTCAGCGTTCCATCGATTGACCAAAAGCCACCACCACGACCAGTTGATTGCCAGATGATATTGCCTAAATGATATGCTAAACCAAACTGACCAGCGCCAGTATCTTGTAAATCGATGCCGTTTTTTTCAGCAACTTTTGCTATTTCTTTACCCAAGATGTCTTCGAGATAGTTATCCCACCAATCGTTATTGACGTAACCACTATCCAAGTCTTTTAGTTGCTTGATAACGATGATCGCTGATTTTTTAGGGTCTGCTTTAACACCAAAAGCATCTATGTAGTTCTTTAACAAATCGATCTCTGCTATATTTAACGAGATTATCGGTAAAAGCATCGCTGTGAATTTCATGATTATCAACCATTTATGTTTTTTCAGGTATTACAATGCTGTTTATATAACAACGAGCGGATTTTCGTCTTTGCATATTTACGAACTTTCCCGTTCGGATCATTTGACAGTTTATCCAATACACTCATCTGGGTATTTGCATTATCAGCAACCATCATCCGCACTATATCGTCACCATCATTCGATAATCGTTCGAGTATCGATGGATCGGTGGTCTCTACCGCCAATGACTCTCGTACCTGGTCATTGCCGTCCATCGATAATCGCTCTGCTACAGACGATGGTATCGCATCATTATGTGCTAACGATCGTCTCACCTGTGCATCGTTGTCCATCGATAGACGCTCTGCAAACGCTGGTGATATGTTTCGATTCGACGCTACACCACTCCTTACAAAACCATCTGGATGTGTTGATAATCGTTCAACGATATGAAACGGCGTTACTCTATTAAACGCAAGGTTATGTAACACGTTAATATCCACATCATTCACCATACTCTCTAGTATGTTCTGTGATATGAGTGTGTCTCCGGCAATACCTCGACGAGTTGATACATCACCACTAATTGCTAATTCTTCTAAATTAGGCATATTAGCAATTTCGTTCATCCGTTCGTTCATGGATTTCCTGTATCGATTCGCTTGAGCAGTAGTCATTTTCGGCATATCAGATCATTCATTATCTTGATGATGATCATCGATCCAATCATCCATCTTAAAAATCCTTCTGTTCGCCACTAACATCGATGACATCTGGATTCTTGGTAGTGCTAATAATTCTCTTTTGGGTCAACAACATCAAATCCATTTCACTGTCATTGGCAGTTTCAAATTCGTGAATGAAATTAATGAGACGTGATAGGTTAAAACGAGATTTTTCGTGCAATAATAACTCATTATCGATGGCAGTTTTCACGGCATTTAATACATCCGTTTGGATGTCTGGATATGTCTCGATGATATACGGAATGGTTCGTCGAATTGGATCGTGGAATGTTACGCAAAAATCGTTGGGTAGTAATGTTGGAATTCGTCGCCATCCATTGACACTGATCTCGACAAATCCGTCCCTTCGTGAAAGAACGATCACTTGTCCCTTGATGTCAATAAGACCACGAGGATTTACTACGTCGGTGAACACATCCAATAATTTGAGTTTGTTGATGTCATCGATGTCTTGCTCATTTAGTGTATGTTCTGGTTCACTGACGATATATTTAATCATTAGACAATGAATTGTTGTGTTATTTCCAAGCATAGCGTCAACGTGGATTGGGTTATCGAGAAATCGCATCACTCTCGTGGTTTCTTTCACCAATTCGTATAGTTTGATGGTCTCCATGATTTATATCGCATCTTCATTGATAGTATTCATGATTCCATCTACTATCAAGGATATTTAAAATTTTTCAATATCCTACTAACCTGTTCGTGATGCAATCACACGTTAATATACTTAACTTAAAAAGAGAAAATATTTTCAATAAAATTATATTTCATTACTTGTCTGTATCACATTCATCGTCTTTCAATTTACCTTGTTTCCTTAGCAGACCAAAGAAGCGTTCTTCGGTGACTGCAGTGAAGTGTCTGCCAAGATCGATGGGGTTCAAGAGTTCTGCTTCGCCGCTCGATGGAACGAACATATAGACATCGAGATCGAGTGGTTCATCTCCGCTATACGATTCAAATGACCGTTCATACAACTCAGCATCAAGCGGTAATCCGTGAAACTGGAGATACTTCACATTAGTTTCAAGTTTCGTTAAGTGTTCCGGTTGAATATTGAATTTCCTTGAAATGACATCGATTCCACTACACGGCATTCACGATCACCATCGAATGATGGATGATCGGAAATGACCGATAAAAAGGTGATCATCGATCAATTTATATCGCTCGACGATGAGTGTCAGATGATCAATATGCCGTTATATTATGTTGTCATGGAATGGTCTGAAGCATTCGATGAAGATAAGCCAGATGCACTCGATAGCACATCATTATATGCTGTGTCAGCAAGTGATAAAAACGAAGCAGTCAACGCAATCATCAAGACAGTTCGCACTGAACTGAAAGGTGAATGCGATATAGAAGTCGCCGAGAAAGCAGAGGATTTAATTTCTGACGAAATGAATGATAATTTAATAGTCGTCGATGAAGGTGAAGCAGAGGTCTTTTGGTTACAAGAATAAAAAATGATCATTTTCTAACTTTTTATCTATCATATCCCGTTTTTCAGCAAGTTTCGTTCCGAATAGTCCAACCGCCACGTCGTATTTTCGACAGCAATGGTTTTTCGATTCGTCGATATTCTTCTTCGTCAGTAACGATGATCGAAACCCACGCATCGTATTCATCTGACTCCCACGCATCAGTATCATCACCGGTTTCTTCTTTGTCAGCGATTCGTTTCAATTCACGAACGAGTTGTTCGATGGTTCCGTGAAGGGTTCGCTCGCCCAATGAATTTTTATCACCAGACGGATCAGATGCTGTCCGGATGTATATATCCAAGAACCGTCCGGGCGGTAAAATAGGCTCGATATACCACGTTTTATCATCGCAACTCATTGTTATCAAGATGATATGATGATCATGAAAAATAAAAAGAAATCGGTTAAAACGATGGATCACGGTATCGACGACGACCACCCAAACTAACATAAGTCGATCCACCAGCGAGTTTCCATTGACCGTCACGTCGAAATGTGACATCTTGTCTTTGCGCTGATGGATTCGGGGCATATTCATATCTCGCTGATCCATCACCTTCGTTTCCAGATGTTATATGCCATTCGTCTGCTTGAATGACGATGTGACTTGGTGTTTTAATCTCGATAACCGTGTATGGATCGGAATCCAGACCAAAACCGATGCTTGCACCCATACCAACAATCGGCTCAACACCATTACTTCCAGGTCGTGCCCGAACTTTCGTGGACGAAGATGATTCACACGACTTAGTCGGATACTTGATCAATACCGTCATCTTCGACAATGCTTCTTCTATGTCACGTTCATTCATCACACCTTGCCAACTTTCTTCGTCACTCGACCAAAATACCTTTGACGCGAGTGCCAGGTCTTCATTGAGTTGATACACGAATGACGGGTTGACAAGATTCTCTGTTTCAGTGTATAACTCCATATCGTTGAAATTATACACGACGATTTGTTGTCCATTCAGTTTCTTGAATGTTCCTTGTATCATGGTGTTCACGCCTTCAATAAACGATCGATGTCCTTGGCTATGCGTTCCAACCGTGACGTGATCGCATCGATTTTTTTCTCGTCATCATCGTCCCACCCGCCGACTTCTTCAATGTCGCTAATCGATGAAACGATAGCATCACGGAACGACAATAGTTTCTGCGCATCGATCGTTATCGTTGTTTTACATTCTGACATTATTAACACTTGTTTTATTAGCACTTACCCTTCAATATATTATACATTTCTTTCAATGCTGGTAATGATAATTTAGTCAAGTCAATTTCTTGATCGCTAACATTCGTATCTTCGTTGAACTGAAACACGACGGTGCTTGGCGCTTCAAAGAACCACGTTTCCGCGTCGTCAGCATCGACATCGAGATCAGTGAGTAAATCGATCATTCCCGGTATATTATCGATTGTCTTGCACAGCCAGCGAGCGTCACGTTCAAACCAATTGTGCTGTCGTGCAATTTCTCTACATTTATTCAAGACAGAACCGATGTCAATGATCAGCACTCGTCTCCGTTCATTGGTATCAAGGTCTGATGTTTCGCAACTCATGATTCATTCACGCTCGTTTTCAAGCAACGCTTCAAAGTGAAGCATTTCATCAAGCGTTATAAAATACACGTTACCATTGATATATTTCTTCAATCCTCTGCCCATCCATTCATCCTTCACGATCGTTAACCAGATCGTTAGTATCAAATCTCGTGGGTTGATGGCACACACGGATTCCGGTAACGGATCGGCTTTCAGTTTGAAACGTAGCATATCGTCGCCCGAAGCGGATACATCGATGATCCTAACATCGTATTGGTCGAGCCAGGTGGCTCTTTCGAGAATCACGTGACGAAGATACGAATCTACGTCACGAAAAACACCAATATGGTAAGTAGATTCGATCATCTTAGCGAGCGTTGCTCTTGAATAATATGACATAATCGTTTCACTCTTCACGATCGTGACCGAAACAATGGATACTTATCAGAATTTTCGACGTAATCATTGATTTGTTCTTCAGTTTGAAGAACCAACGCAAGACCAATTGCTGCGTCTTTCGCTCGCTTTAATGAACTTCTAAACACAGGATTCGACTCTGGATATCCGCCACTCTCGACGACGATGACTGTGAATCCGGCAGGCGCTGCTCGAACGTAAATGACTGGAGTTCTATCGAGCGGATATTTCATCTCACCCGTGAACCACAATTCTAGTTCTGCCTTGACACCGCTTGGATACTTACCATCGTATAAGTATTTACTTTTTTCCGGTTCTTCCCACGTTGTAGGTAAGTTACATGACATTTTTAATCACGTTTATTCGGTCTTTGGCACTATATCGCGAGCCATTTCAACTATAACCCATATTTCAGACTCGTGCATCTTGTATCCGAGATATTTCTTGATAGCATCGAAGAGCGGGTCTTGTTTCTGATATAGCACTATGTAGGACGTTGGATGATCGACGACGACTCGTTCAATATATTTGAATGGCAGCACATTATCATCTGAACATAGTTCTTCGATTGACGTTTGAATGTGTATGTCATCTTTGAACTCAATGGTTTCGTGTTGACTTCCAATGACGCTGATAGTAGTAACGTCAGTAACATCTAACATATCGATTTGTTCACCGAATATCGTATGAACGACAACGTGATCGTTGCCCATATTGCTAACCAAGACTTTTGATAGTTTCATCGCTGCTGCCTTATTCATATCGTTATCAAGTCTGTTCAGTTGTCAAATAAAGATGAATCCTATCACCAGATATTTAATGACGATCACGATGACCTAACAACGAGAAAATGAGATGTATTATTAATTATCGTTCTTATATGTGAATCTCTGCTTCACACGAATGCTTTTCCTTTTGTGCAAGCGAAATGTGACGGTTGAAATCGTCCTTGATTGCTTCAACTTCCGTCCGATGTTCAGCCAGCGTTTGATGCAATTCACGAATTCGTCGTTCAGATGCAGTGGTCATGATAGAGTAACACGAAAACGGCATATATAAACATTTCGTGACGGTTTGAAAAAAGGAGAAAAAATCAATAAAGATAGTCCGGATTACATTCCTTCTCGGCAAGATCGTGATGAATTTCTTTTGCCCACGCCGTCAAGTTCTTTATATTAGCGTGAGTGAGCAACCAACGAATATGATCTTCCATTTCTACCAACTTTTCGATGTCTTCGAGCATTTTATCAGGTGCATCGCTGCCTGACTTATAATTAAAATCGTCGTAATTCGTGACGATATACTCAATGAGTTCTTTTATCAATAAGCGAAATGGTTGAAAACAATGTGCTTTTTGTGGAAAATACGAGAACATCTCCGACGATCTCGATTATTGTGAATTCTGTGGTAATCCGTGGTATGCACGAATGAAATGAAAAAATATCATGGATGACATCCAACAATGAAATAGGATGGAGTTTTCTTTTCAATGTGCAACATTTCCATGAAAATGAGTAAGGCGGTCGTCCATTCTTTGTTCGGGATTAATGTATCGCCGACCGATTTACCACCACTATCAACTTCTGTATGTGATTCGTAGACCTCGATATAGGTATCAACCGTTTCGTTTGGTTGATGATACCGGAGAAACGGCAATCCTCGTGCTTTTATATCTTGACAAACCCATTGAGCAACGGTTTTATCAACGGCACTGTTGCTGATGTCAATACCAAAGAACAATTCTGCTGAATATTCACCCACGATTATGTTCACCCATCGTTTTGTATCTCTATCGTGCTACCATCAAGGTAAATGATGTTTCTCTGTTCTGGTTGTTCTGACATAGGATGGTCATCGTCGTAATCGTCAGCGTTTTTTATGTCGTCGTCATGATCGAGCCGCGTGCCATTGACACTAACGATGAAAACAGTGACAGTGTTTCCATATTTCATCAAATTGCCAGTCATTGTGTTAACTCGTTCTCGTATGGTTTTTGTCGACATCGTGAGACCATGCTTCGCGATCTCCGTGAAATAACCACGAACTGCGGTGACAAATTCTTCGTCAGAAAAGTCGTCGCTATCGACGGCTTCAAGAACGACCTTGAATTCTGCTCGTTTTTCCATGACAATCCGCTCATTCGATGATGAAGTCGTCGACGATGGAAACGAATTCAATTGGAGTTCTGTGCATTTCATATTCATCGTCGATTTCAAACTCCGCGATCTCGATATTCGGCATATATCCGGTTGCCTTGAACAATATTTCGATCATGTTGGACGATAATCGTGCAAGGTATGGCGATGATATGTCTATATGACAGTCCCACCACGAGACTTCACATTCATTCATGTTCCACGAGAACGTTATGTGATTTTCAGCGAACCGATTGTAGTCGCTTAAATCTTCGATGATCTTCTTGACAATTGGAAACGACTTCTCGTTGAACTCTTCTCGCTTTGTGTCGATATTGTTCTTGATTTCGGCAATGGTTCCTTCGATGATGATTTTTCTACTCATGATTTTTAACCTTCGTTTCTCATTAGTTGGTCTAAATATTCAAATCATTGACTTATTTTCCATTCACCAAATTAATAAACATATCCGTCTGTCACTAACGAATCATCCGTCGTTCGTGTAAATGACCGACTCACGAAATGTTTTTATTCTGCCTAAAGAAATCATCTGATCAAGACTAAAAACGTGAATGAAATGAACAACGAAGCACTGCAGCAACTCAAGACTCAAATTGCCGAAGAGTTAGAAAAACTCGATAAATATATCTATCGTAACCTAGTAAGCATTTCAGTTACCGGTAATGAAATTGACATCGTTAAGAATGTCAATCCATTCGGTGCTAGTGATGACGATGAAGGTGATGATGACGAAACCGAGTGTGAAGATATTAATGAAAACGATGATGAAGGCACAGCCACCATTCGGGTTATACCAATCGATGCGTGTCCATCGAGTTATAACATAGTGGTTACTGGTGAACGAATAGTTTACCCAAATGAACGTGAAGATTTCGATATATATATAGGTAATTTTTCAAACGAAGTCGACGTCGTCGATGAGGTCGTTGACGTATTTGATAGAATGACTATCGATGATGATCTAAATCTCATAGTATAAGATGATTGCCTGTCGATGATAAAAATACATAATTTGATAAACATGAATGATCATGACTTCAGATGTCGATAGATTCATCGATGAGTTTCGTTCGTATATCGCTACGTTCGATTATTCAAAATACAGACCATATTATCATGGAACTGACCGATTGCATCTCGATAGTATCTTGACGGATGGCTTATTGACACGATCGAGTGGTGCTGAGTCGTGTCAAGTCAATAAGTGGGGTTCAGAGATGGTTTTATCGTTGCCAGATCGTGTGTATTTTGCCATTTGCACGGAACGAGCGGACATCGTCAAGGCATCGTGTCGAAAAGCAGTCCAGTTGCGTGGCGACTACGCATCGACCGACGAACAGATCGACGAGCAATGTGTCATCCTTGAATTGGTCAACATCGAGAAATATGTTCAATATTTTGACATCGATGAAGACAGTTCACGAGCACCAAGGATGGTTGCTCAACTGTTTTCGTCAAAAACATATGATGATTATGAAGTCGATGATGCGTTTTTCGTCATGAAGAAGATGGATCGGACGATTGCACGGATGTATGAGCAAGGATTCATTTCGTTGGGTGAAATTATGGTCAAGAAATTGATTGTACTGACGCCTCCAGCGTTATTCTCGATGTCGGATTGGGGTACACTCGCAATAACAACGTCAATTGCTCCAGACGACTTGCGAGAAGTCCCCTATTCAGTTTATAAAAACCGTGAAAATTGCCGAGCACGAGTCGGCTATCCAGACATCAACGAGACAGCCTATCGTGAATTCACCCATCATCACGACGAAGCACACGGTGAAGCATTCAAGCAAGCGATTAGTAGGGAATAAAAAAGAAAAAAACTTTTTTATGGATATTCGCCAGTTTCAAGCCCTTCAAAGTCACCCAAGATAGGCTCTTCATGCGGTTTGCCGCCGCATTGATTCCACTTGAATGCAAACTCATCGATTGGGTGATTAATGAGATGTGAACTCCTTGTTTCAATATCGATGGTTCCATTGCATACATCGATCCCCGTTATTTTACCAGACTTAATGGCTCGCACTTTCGTCGGAACACTGAGATCGATGAAAATGACATCGTTGTCGACCTTCAAGGATGTTCCAAGTTGACTTGCATTTCCTTTGTAAAAACCTTCTGGAATTATTGCTTGCTTTTTTGCCATATTCTATCACTAATCAAATCGTGACCATTTGAACGAATCTCACACAAAATCGAACGAACTGCGACAGCACCCATATCGCATCCGTTGCTTGTTGTTCGTGTAGAGATGGATTTTCAGACAGCATATCAGACACGCCAGTTTTGTTAAGAAATGACTGCACGGTTCGTTCATTCGATATTTGGATGATGACGATCATGAATTTACGAACATCCGTTGCTGCCCTATCGATTGCTTTATTACCACCAACTATACAGGTCGATCTATACATATTACAAATTCTATTGATTCGACGAATATCGTCAGTCACATCTGGAGAAAACACATCCATCTGGAGCATTTCTTGCCAGACATCAGCCAAATCGTCTGGAATTTTCATTTGTTCACCAATCGTCTTGAACAGCGTTCCAGCAGCAACGCAAAAATCAACTATATCTGAACTAAACGCTTTAACAACATCAGAAAACGCTGGCGATCCATATTCTTCTTGTTTATCGATGATATAATCAACTTGAGAATTGACGACAACGGGAACTTGATTATATTCCAGCCGGATACTCGATGAAGGTTCCATGATGATCATTCGATTCGTGATAATTTAAATTTTTCGTTTACACTATAGCGATAGTCATTGTCGTCACGATGAATCTACTACACAACAATTCCGTAGGTTTGCGCCTTCATACATTCCGTAGAATTCTTGACATTTCGGACAATGTATGCCCATTTGACGATACTCACCGCCATATCCAGATATGAACTCACTAACCCGTGAAACTTTCTCACAAGCAGGACAACGGACTCGTGAATCCTTGGTTATTTGGGAATCAGAAAAAAAATAGGCGAGAAGATCGGTTCGTTTCAGGTAAACTCACCGTTTTCGTGGTTTAGGCGCTGGACACATATTGTCGTTCTTGATTATGTCTCTAATTTTCTCGACATCATCGATGTTGATATTTTTCATATTGACATCAAAATTGAACGTTAAATACGTGCCTATCAATTTCATTTTAACAGAAATGAATTCTCCGCTGATGATCAATTCACCGCTGAATTCATACTTCTCTGGGTCACGACCGTCTTGTTCAATGGAAACATCAAGCGCATAATCGATGACTTCGTTGATTTTCTCCATTGCCTCGTTAGACAAATGATGCACATTTATGTCGTAGGTTATTTCATCGATGAGTCTTGCTAAATGGTTCACGACGGTTTTCATTGGCTTTTTGTGCAACATATATTGGAGATGTTGTTCATGACCTTCTTCTTGATCAGCCATTTTCAAGAGGATTGCTTTATCCTCTGGGTCATCCGTTTCAGCAGCCCATCGACGATACTTTGCTGCTCCATCACGTTCTTCTGTAACAGCGTCTTGGTAGTTTCGTAGTTGTTCGCTCATGATTAATCACACAACGATTAGTTCTTAATCTTCATCACACGACCGAATTTTTTTGAATTCTGATATTTCTCCGTCGTCCGCTACGACAAAAAAGTCATCGTTATATACAGTTATACTCTTGAGATAGGCAGCAACAGTCTTGCCGTTTTGTTCTAACCATTCCTTGTTTTCGACTTCACTGAGTGCTTCCTCGATGACGGGCTTCAATTTTGCTCTCGCTTGAGTCATATTGTCTGCAGAACAGAACAATGTTCCTGTACCAAGTTCAAATTCAAGATCATACACAGCATAGATTCTCATGATCATTCACTTTTTCTTTTGACTCCAATCATCGCAAACTTCATTTGGTTCGACACGAGCACAATACAAACCGCAGAAATATCCCAAATGTTTTTCATTCTTACAATTGAAACACGCCTGGTGACCTTTGTAGATTTCCGGGTCGGACATTCGTAAGTGAGGGATTTTTTTTCTGTTTGTTTCAGCCGCGTCGCCAAATGAACTACACGATGTTTTCTTTGATGGCATATTCATTCACGTAGCAACTGTCTGTTGTTTAGTTTTGATTCCTTGATGATACTGATCATTCTCGCCAAGGGCGATTTAAATGTTAGGGAAAAATTTAAATTTTTCGTGAGAATATATCAAGTTATGCCGACTCCGATCTGGGTCATCGATACCGAAACAGGTATGTTGTTTGACAACCGAACACAAGTAATGCAACTCAAAAGTCCATTTGACGATGAAGTTCCATTAAAAAAAGATAACGATGATTATAAGCACCTTGATATGTCCGATCCAACCACGAGTGTGCTCGTCAAGTGTGTTGCTGCATTCATCGATGATGATGTTGCTGATTTCATGAAACCACTCATCAGCAAGCAACACCTTGCTATGTATGCAATCAATCGATATAAATGGTCATTATCGACACTTGATACCACACTTGTTGATTTGAAGATGTTGCAAGCGTGTGTGTTTTTCATCAGTGACAACAGCGATAAGATCGATGGCTTAACTAGGATGGATATGTTAGCAAAACTCGCCAGAATGATCACGAATATTAAACGACGCATCATCCAGAGTGAAAACAAGGATAAAATCTTGAGTGAAATATATATGTATGATGATTATGTGTTCAGACCACGAACATTAACGGCGATGTTTAGTCCGCTACCAATGGACTGGAACAGTCAGCATCGTGATGCAATCCTTGCTAGTATACGTGGTGATGTCGCTCATAGAATAACGTATACTGGTAAATCGTTAGTCAACATGATGTATGGACAAATGGGAATGGGCAAATCAGTTTTTTCAAGGATAATTCTCGATGAATATCAAAATGCACAACTTCTAAAGTCTCGACAGAAACCTCAACCACCACGGCAACGACTATCCAAGACGAGAGCCTACAAGCAGTTAGTCTCGTTGATGAAGGAAATGGAAGCACAGCGATCATATTATACGCCGAGAAACCGTGCTGAACGACGAGACGATCAGAAATCACATATAGCACTCGCTACTAAAACGAAAGCGAGAAAAAATGAAAAAATTAGACGGAAATCTTGACAGTATTTATTTTTGAACATCCGTCGGTGATGATACCTTCAACATCATATATCAACCCATCATCAACGATTTGACGACGAACATTCTTGAACTTCTTTTTATCATCTTCGCTAAGATTGTTATATTTCTCGATTCTACCAGCAATATTGGTTTTCTTACTTGTTACACCTTCGACGATCGTTAGTCCTACAGCCAATCGCTTGGTAGCCAATCTTTTGCCATATCGTTTGTCGAAATGGTCACACGGTGCACAGATCGAAAAACCAGCGATATTCGACGATTCATCGACGGCAATAACGATTTTCAAGATAAACTCTGCGTCAACAACACCGATCTTATAATACTTCGTGATCGGACATCGAACATCGAATAAATCACGTGAAAATCGTTTTGCACCATATTCGGCAATATCCAACAACCAACTGGGATTTTTACCCATCCACGTTGCTTGCATCGTGTCAAGATCGTTTAACTTTGTTTTGTCATCCATTACATGAATTCTACCCTTTACTTCAAACTTAACGCCAGTCAAATCGACTGATTTCATCATTTCATCGTCGTCATCAACGATCCGTGAAAAACGACCACGGACATTGATATCGAACGTGAGAATCAGCGGTTCGGCTGGTATCACGAGTGGCTCGTGAACCTTCTTCTTTGCATTCTCTTGTTTATCCTTTTTAATTGGCTTAACCATGCAAATCACCTCGATATTTCGATGATTAATGGATCATCATCAAACAACATATTTGAATTTTTTGTCTCGTGTTTGTGCTCATAGTCTATTCGATAGTGATATGGCAGATAACGACTTGGCGCATACATCGTGTTTGTCTTTGTCAATCTCGATACCCAGATACCGTCGATGGTGTTTCTTTGCTGCGATCAAGGTGCTTCCGTGACCAGCGAAACAATCAAGCACGATGTCACCTTCGTTTGACGAAACGAGTATGAACTTTTCAAGCAATTCAATTGGTTTCTGGGTTATGTGACGACCAAATTCTGCTTCGTCATCGTTGTCTTTCACTCGTCTGACAAAAATGACATTACCAAGTGGTGGTCCACGATCGACATTGATCGGATTTCTATCATAGTTTTCTCGCTTATATCGTCGTTTGAACGATGGTGTCAATTTATCATACGGCACGTTACCAGTCAATCTATCAGCATATGGTGCCCACCGCTTGATCGTCTCGATGGATGGCGGTTCACGAAGGATGTTAAAGGTATATACATCACTCTTGGTGCAAAATAACACATATTCTGTCCTGCCATCATAATTTTTCGATACTGCACGATATGATGGTTCAAATTGCCAGATGATCAATCGACGAAAGGTAAAAACTTGTTTCGTTAAAGCAAGGAATTCTTGAAGATAGTGTTCATTGATGAAACAGTAAAATGATCCATTAGGCGCCAGAGCGGTATAACAAAGCATCATCCATCGATGTGTGAATTCAAGAAATGCTTCTCGTTCCATCGAATCATTTGCGAAGTCCTTGCCGGCGTTATATGGAGAATCGGTGACAATTAAATTAACGGACGACGACTCTACCGTTGGTAAAATGGTTAAACAATCACCGAGAATGACACGAGATTGTTTTTCACTCATTATAACCACCCCTTGAGTTCAGATACATCGTGAATGAGCGTTGCTGTTATAGTTGATGGTATGATGCGGTCAACAAAACGATTCATGATAATTCGTGTAGCATATCGATCACCCGAGTCGAGAATGACGGTGGTCATTGAGTCTGAAAGTTCATCACAAACGATGAAAAATAGCGGCACGATTTCGTTGATGAATGTATCGATGATCGAATTTAGCATATCCAAGTTATACCCATGAATTTTCCTCGCGATCAAACCAGCAAAACATCCATCGATGGCAAAAATGATGGTATCACGAAGACCATACATAGCAACGGTTATTTGTCGAGATATTCGTGGTTCATCGATGATGTTCATCGTGACCATCCACTGTTTTTTCCATAGCAATCGATAACGGTATTTTCGTCGTTTCGATGTTCCGTAATGTAGTTGATTTCGCAATTTTTGTTTCAGCGCTCGTCGTAACGCTGGTGAAATGGTCGTGTCGAAGTGATCGAGATCGTGAAAATTGACAGTATCGATCAATTTAACGTTGTCTCCATCACGTCTCGGTCGTTGAATTTTACACCAACGACAATACACTTCCAATTCATTATAACTACACGGTAGCATTTTACGGTTGCATTGAAAACAACGATAAACAGTCATGATGGATGAAGGGAAGTGAGAAAATTTAAATTTTTCGTTACTTCACATTACACCCATCAATCATCGATGCCGTGCCATTGTTTATAAAAGGAATCAGCAACTTTCAAGATGGCAGTCGATGGCTCTTCGCCCTTTCCTACACGAACGAGATTGGAGATTTGTAACGGTGTCAACGGATTGAGATCGGCAGGGCAGTTCACTCCCTTTGCTATGAGATATGCGTGCTTTTCGCCAATACCTGTTGCTTGAAGGACAACACGATAGGTCAACTCCGTCTTTTTATTCACATCAGCAACGATCTTATACCGCTTGATCCTATCACCTTTCAATTCAAAATACTGAAAATAGGTGTATGCCATCATGATTTCGTCAGGCACGGAAAATGTCGGAATACCGATTTTCATCAATTCAACCATCATCGTCGCTATAGACTTTGAATCTTGTTGACGAAGTGTTGATTGACGAAACTTATTCGGTCGTTTACAACTTGGGCACAAACTATAGATGTTCGTGTGCCCGCAGTTATCACATTTGAAATTTGGATTACCCCACCACCCACGAATGACATATATCGTTGGCGCTTCGACATTACTGAGCCGTTGTTTCTGATCGTGAAATCGTTTTCCCCGTGACAATAATATATCATCAACAGTTTTATTTTCACCCCATAAATGATCGTCACCACGGTAAATATGAATATCACCAACTGGCAAGTTTGCACTTCGTATCTTGAACTCTTCTTTGCCAGCGTATAACATTTCAGCGACTTGATACATCGCTGCGGCAACGATCGATGGCTCTTTGTTATCGATGTCAATGAATAATGTCACGATCATATATCATTATCCATACTATAAATTTGTTTTCATCCACGATTCCGCCGATAGGTTTAAAGGGACTCACATCGTTTCACGAGTCAAGAGTGAAATTCTATGTTGACAAAGGATGTTTCACGAAAATTGAAAGTAACTCGTTTGGCTGATAAATCGAAAACAGCGATTTTCAAAACAAATGAACTCATCAATAAACTAAAGACATTATCAAGGGACAAGGATATTGATCGACTCGACAAACAATTCATCGATAATCTGATCGATCATCTCGAACAATTCGTTGAGTATGTTAACGTGATGGTCGACAAGGCTTCAGAAGTAGAACAAGTTGAAACCAAACGAGTTAATGAAATAATAGGTGAGTATGGTAACATAATCGCTTCAACCGTTCATTTTCGTGAAAAACCACCATCGTTCGACAGAATGATCGATAGGATTCATGAGCACACGACGGTTAATATCATTTCGAGCGACGATAATACACCACATAGAATTGCTGCCTTCTGTTTTGGTGAAATGCCGATCACGATCGATAGTCGTGATATGCTGGCTAACGGGTTCACGATTGAATATTCCCACTTATCTCACACAACTACCATTGATGCAGCGACGATGAAAGCCATCGATGATAAATGGATAGAATACTTGGACGAGACATTTGGTAAAATATCGAACGTCAATCATCTAAACTTTCGTGTTGACACTGATCGTCCAACCGATCTTGAACGGTATAAAAAGGAATTGAAAGTATTTTACTCACTTTTACCGTGTAATGTTTCGTGAAATGACGAAATGACCATCGCTAACGAAAGTTCAGCAACCTTTAAATGGTGTCTGCACCCATTACATAATCATGAGAATCATAATTGCTGACTCCAGTATCGAAGAAGATGATAATGCTGAAGGTTTGAAAGAACTATGCACGTTGATGGCAGTGTTCGGATTCAAGACGAAGATATTGACTCAAGGATGTGGTTCGACCATGATTTATTATGTTAAGGGCGTTACTAACGACGAATTGATCGAAGCACTCATGGAATACGATGGGATTGACCGTGAAACTGCATCCGACTATATATTGATGCGAGCGTGGAAATTTTCAAAGGGTGACTGTTCGTCACAGATTCTCGTGAAATGACCAAGGAAGTGAATTGAAATATGTCGTGTGAAACAAAACGAAAAATAGTTTCCCTTTATGATGGTGTTTATGCGATCAAGGGATTCAAGGTATGTGACGATGAATCGTATGAAGAATTTAACGAGATGGTGCTTAAAGCGGATACGAATGGTGAACTCAAGGACATAAGTAATATGGGTGATCCGTCGACTGCATTGTTCTGCATAATAGGACATAACGAGCCAGATAAATTCTTCACCGTGAAAAACATCGTCCCGATTGACGATGATGATGTCACCGAAGATGAAGAGTCGTGTTTAGTTCAGCACATCCCACGTGGTTTCGACACGATTCTTCGTGTCGTGATAGGATGATTTTATATCCTTATTTTTTAACACTTGATGAAAAAAAGTAGATAAAAAAGACTAATTTATAATATTCCTTCACGATGGATGAGTGGTGGCACCGTCGGACCAAAATAGAGAACACTGGTATCACCCATATCCAATGTAGCCATATTGGTATATCCGGCTTGACGAAGAACGGAATTCAAGGCTTTCTCGAAATCATCGAGATCACCAAATTCTTCTTCTATGTCGGACGTATAAGCGGTTCGTATTTCTATAAGTCCATCATTAATGGTTACTTCGCATAGGTCTTCGCTGATCTTGTGCTTCTTCAAGAGACTATCAATTTCCAGTTTGGTATTATATATCACTTTCGCTGGCAGTTCTGGTAAGTAGTTTCCTTCGCAACTCATGATTGTTCACTTTTCATGATATTATTGGATCATTAGGATCATCAACTATTAAAAACATATGGATCGTCAATAAGCAGTTAATGAAAACATTTTTAAGGTCAGAATAATATTATTAAAATCGAGACCGATGTCAACCAATATTCATAACAATGTCCAGTTGTATTTTCATAATTCGGATGAAACAGTCAAAAAAATAACATCCAAGGTTAAAAAAGACATTTTCTTGGCTGGATTATCACTGAAATGCAACTCCATCGATACCTTCAAGAATTTCATCGTTGAAAATGGTGTGTTTAATATCACGAAAGTCGAAGGCTCAAACATAACTTTCGTGGATGGAGTTACTGTCGAAGGCGTTTTTGAAATATCCGTCGATGATACCTTTTCACCAACAAGCAATCGTCACGTGTTTTGCTTATATAGCACGAGGGACATCGCTTCGTTTAATGGTGAAATAGTAACCATTCACTATATGTTTAAACTCGACAGAATACCAGCATTGCAGACTGGGCAAGTATCTCGGAATAACAGTCAAGGATTGCTACAGGCGATAAAAACACTCATCGCCCTTTACAATCGAACCGCCGAGAAGGTTCTTGATGATATAGGAGATGCCGATCTTGGTGCCATCGAATATCTGGAAAACTATTTAAGAAAAGAATAATTATATTGAATCAAATTCATCACGAGGTAAATCGTCATGAGCACTGCTGATAAAATTCGTGAATTGAAAGCCAAGAAGGAAGCGGCGACCGCTTCGACAGTTGCTGAAAATAAAACAACGGTCAAGGAAGAACCAGTCGCCAAGAAAACGATCGTTTGTGACTATTGTGGTAGCGATGTCGACGACTTAAAAAAGCATTACAAGAAATGTGATGCTTACATCGAACAGCATCCGCCAGCCCAAAAGCCACAGAAAATTATCAGCGTCGATGAAATCGTTGCAAAAATAATGCCAATGATTGAGTCGATGATTCATGACCAAATGCCATCGATCAAGCAAGAACCAATTGACATCGACGATCTTCGTCGGAAACTCGGACTCACGAATCCAGCAGTCGATGTCGCCGTCCTTCGTGGATTGATCAAGTCCGTGAAGACTAACTTCTCGAATTTACTCGAACCAGCGCTCAAGCATTGGGAAAATTCGACGGGATACCTCAAGATAATCAAGAACCTTGAAACATCAATTCTTGACCTTGAACAATTCGGTGCAACTACTAATGGGTAAGGTAGAATTTTGTGTTGTTTGTGGGAAACAACTTAAAAACGTCGGACCAAACGCTGTAACGTGTGAAGGCGAATGCCGGACTAAAAACAATAAAGACCTCATTCGTCAAAACAATGAACGGATCAAGCGGAATCGTGCTCGTTCCATCTTGACATTCCTTGAAAATCAATTTCACCGTGGAATAAATATCGATACACTCATCGATAATATTCTATCGATCAACGTTCGTAACATTCCATTCGAGGATTTCGTTGTTACTGCGTATTACGTCAGTAATAAAGAATTATGCAAAACGGCAATTTCGTTGCGTGAACTACAACGTGCAGCAATGGATTGGGACGCTGAAAATGGTCAAATCCGTTCACGATCGGTTCAACGACGGCTTATCAAGCGAGTCAGTTCAATAGTTCAGTTTGTTTCGTTAACGCAACAAGCAAGTTCTATAGCACTTGTTGGCGAAACAGTGAAGCAAGCAATCGCTGATCATGATGAACACTGGCGAGAAGTATTCAAGAATTTTATGGCATCAGTGACAGATACAGTCCAAATCGACGAGCCTTCCAAGATGAAATCATTAACGAGAATGCTTGGTCGGGTTCGTCGAGAACTCACATTGCCTAAAATAGGATATAATAAAAACGCCTATAAATTATTGAAAGACTCGATCAACGTTGAGTTTTGTAGTATCAACGAGACTGTTCGTGCAAGCATTCGTCGACTACAAGAAACGATACAATTGGACAACACCACGATCGATGAAATGATCTCGATCTATGACGACCTAAAATTTTCCATGGTTGGAAAGGAATCGTCAGTCATCATCGGCGGATTATTATATTACGTGAGTGAACGGAATCATTTAGAATACTCACAAGATGATATTGCACGATTACAACGAATATCTACACCATCTATACGAGCGACATTTAACATCATTGCATCAAAAAAGGGTGATGCTATCAATGAAGTTGCAGTTCAAGTGGATTGATGGTAATTTTATCGATATTTCCGATAAGAAACCCATCAATTTCAACGATCTTTTGCTCGATAAATTACAACCCGATCCATCGATGGTCTATGGATTGACAACACAATGGGTTGGAAATGAATTCAAGATAGCCGTTAGCGATTCCGCCATTCTTGTTACATTCAGACAATTTGATTTTTTGCTCAGAAAAATCGTGAGAAAACCATTGTTCACCAAGTATTCAAGCAAAATTATCAAGATGCTTGAACTAAGTAAGAATTTCACGGAGTTTGAAAATGATATTCGTTCGGTCAACGATCTAGATGAAACGTTTGACGAATTACGAGTGTATATAGTTGCTCTACTTGAATACTACAAGTCTGGCGGTGACGATACGACATATCTTAACATCGGTCGAGATTTTTCACCGATAAAACTGAGCAAGGAATTGAAGGATAAGACATTTGCCAATAAATTTCTCCTGTCAACGAATTTGATCGACCGTCGGAAAAACTTTCTCCCGTTGGTCATCGATTGCATCGACGAAATATCTACCAAAACTGGTGACGACATTGAATCCTATATCAAGGATCACTCCGATGACATAAAGGGTCGTGTCGCTGAATTTTTCCGTGATGTTGGATATTAATCGATTCGTTTTTTTGATTGCGCTTCGGGTTGCTGAGCACGTTAGTTTTATAAATCTAAAATTCAAATATATAAAATATTTTGATTGTTAATCGTTTTTTCAGCAATCGTTTCGAGTGTCGAATCGAGCACGTTAAACTAGCACAGTGATAATATAATGTAACGAAATTTTGTTAGTCCGTTTTTTCGATTCAACGATTTAGGTATTAGGTCGAGCACGTTTTAGTTTTTATGGGTTCAGAGTAATCTTTCGATTATATTCTGAGATTCGTTTTTTCGACCGAATCGTTTTGGGTATTGAGTCGATCACGTTAGTTTTATAAATAATTCAAAAAATAGAATTTAATCTTGATTGTTAATCGTTTTTTCAACTCAATATTTCCCGCGTCCAGAGTAAATCTCTGGTATGTGATCTGAAAAACGAATGATGATGCAATCGTTGCCCGGGTTCGCTGAAGGGTAGCGTTTTATTGTCTGGATTGTTTCAGTTCTTCTCGTCGTTCCTCGTGATGTATATCTTCTTCTTGTAGTTGAGTCAAGCAAAAGAAATTACTTTCATCGGACTCTCGCCTGTTCGTGAATTTTTGACCTATCCTTATGCACCACGTTAGATAGCCAGCAAGGTTCAATTCATGGATGATCTTTCGCTCATTGTAGAAAATGTCTTTCGTGAACTTTTTCCGTAACTTGCTCATTCGTTCCAACTTCATCAAGATGAACGATACCGTCTTGTTCATCGTGTTCTTGATGAATTTTGACTTAACTCTCACCTTGGTATAACGTAAGTTAATTTTCGTGATGAAATAATCGAGTGTTGGATGTTTCCGTTTACCGTGTTCGATACATTCATCATCGAGAAAATTCTTCTTGGTAAAATATCCAAGAAATAGATTGAATGATGTCAATTTCCTAAAAATGATCTTGATGATATTCAACTCATGAAGGGTGAAAAAGTTGAGTGCAGATAATTCAGTCATATCACAACCCGAATCTGTGCAAGCGTTATTCACATTGATGAATATTTCCAAGAAGCGAAGTCGCATCGTCTTGGTGAAAAGATTTTGCTCTTCATCTGGAAGTGGTGTTTGCAACTTTTTCAAGAGTGAGAGTAACGGAGTGGTCATGAATAAATTAACGAGATACACGATTATAAAACTTTTTGTTTACAACAAACAGATGATCGACAGTAAACAAAATTCCTTGATGATAGGTATAAAAAAGAGTTAACAAATATCTTTCAAATGTAACGAATCGATGACAACGCCAGCGGCTTGCTGTCGAGCGACTTCCTTTTCAGATTCCTTATAATTGTCACTCTCAGCAACTTTATTCCATATTTTCTCCGGTATGTTGTCAATGTTTATATTCGCTTCATCACTGAGCCGCATATTGATGATATTAACGACTTCAGAAATCGGAATTGGCAGACCAAATTCCAACCGACCGTCAACAACATTAATATCAGGCTTACATCCTGTATATGAAACGCCTAACGATTTTTCGAGTTTTTCACGCCATTTTTGCGTATTTGGAACGGTTACTGAAACGTGATACGCATATCCAGATTCAGTGATGAATTCTGGCCCACGAATGATGATATTTTTCTCGTTTTTCAACGCTACGATACAATCATCTTCTTCATACGGGTTTTCTATCAAATCGAGAGCCGCTAAAATGTCTCTATATGTTACCATATCGATCAGATCAACTACAGCATCATGATTTATTTAAGCATTTGTCAATAGTCATTCAAAGAATGTGTCCATCAATAATTGACGAGTTGGAAGGTTGTTTGACGATACACAAGTTTTTCTATTAACGTCGACCCACTTCATTATGAGATTACCAACAACTTCAGTCTGACTAACTTCAAGATCGTCAAGCACGTCGTGAAACTCATCAACTAAACGTTTTGGCAACGATACAGTTATTCTGGATTTTTCTTGCGGTTCAACATCCTGTTTATTGGCACACATGATCATCAAGAGACTATCGAAGGATACCCTTTTATCGTCTCTTATTAACATACTATTAGATTCCCATGATGACCAAGCGAGATGACACAGAGATTCTTTCGTTGCTCACGATTGGTGATATCGATGAATCAAGAGTCACTTCCTTGCAAAATAAAATAGATACTTTCAACAATCGTTTGAGCGTGATAACGAAAAAATTGACTGGTAATATATTGGAACAACAACAAATAGATTTACTGAAACGAATTCACGAAAATATAACCATCAATCGTGATGAATTATTAAAATATAAAAAGAAAGTCTAAAAGTATTGAAACTGTTTATTCACGTAACAATTTTTTCATTTGTTCTTTTTTAGTATCGTCGAATAAAACGATGAATTCGCCGGTTGGTTTGCCACTAGTATCTGTTACTGCCTTCGTTGATGCGAAAATCCCACCACGCCACAATGTTTTCTTCAGTTTTTCAGCATCGTCTCTATCCATGATGACATCAGTATATTCAATACCATCTCCACAACGACCGTCGACGACGTGGCTTTTTTTGCCTTCAGCAGATATCATGGCTACCAAGAATCCTTTGCCTTCGTCATTTGGCATTGGGTAACAATGGATCAATCCAGTTTTTTCGAGATCACGACACGCGTGATTAGCCGCATCATAGGTTTGAAAGATATGTGGTTCAAATTTTCGTTCAGATTTACCATACGATGACATACTTGATCAACATCCAAGAGTGTTGTTCCTTGTTATATCCTATTCTCACGCCTTTTTTAAAGCCATCGTCATTAAATTTAAATAAGTCGTCACGATAAGATTTCTATGTGACGACGAAACGATGACCTTCCCTTATCCATCAATCATTCGCCAATCACAAGTTTACCAATCGTGTTCGTCGTCACATTTCAAACAAGGATGATCTCATGGTTTGTCCAATTTGTGGCTCAAGCGAAGTCATCGATCTCGTCTATCACCAAGGATGTTATCGATGTTCATCGTGTGGGCATCTGTTTAGGATTAATGCAAGCGATTTCGATTATTCATTTTATGAAAATCACGATTATTGGTTCAAGGACGAGCAAGAGAACTTGCAAGCCTATCAACGAATGTTTCTCGGGTTTTTTCAACAGTGGATCAACACCATTCCAACGGTGTATAATGAAAACATCCAATCGATAGAATTCGGCGCTGCTGATGGTGATTTTCTTGTTGAATTGAAATGGTGGATGACTAATCATCGTCGTCTTGGTAAAGAATTCAAATTCGTGTATAATGAATTGGTAGATATGCTTCGTGGTGACTACGACGAAACCGGCGATGAAGAGATCACGAGATACATCGGTCCAATTGAAGAAGTCTTACCACAAATATCGGCAGACAATCTGGATTTTGACAACATTTTTCTCATCGATGTTATTGAACATCTGAAGTCGCCCGACACCATATTTGATATGGCTAATATTCTCCGTCGTGGCGGTAAGATTTTCATCGTTACTGATAACGCTGGGTCATTAAATGGTCACGACTCGTTGTTGTATCACGCCGAACATCTCAATGTGTTTTCCCAAAAGTCGTTCGAAAGATTCATTGAATTTTCTGGAACGTTCTCGATTAACAAGATATGGTGCAGTCCACAAGGTCAATTATTCGCCATATTAACCCAGCGAATTTGATACGACAGTCGCAGGACGCCTAGTTTTTTACTATCTTTTCTTTTTTTAACGATCTACCGAATTTATCACCTATCATTAGCCTACTCTACGCACGGTGGGTGCCGAGAAAGGCAAGTCGTTACTGGTGGGTCTGCGTGTTGTCTTTAAAAACTAATCATCGTTGCTTATGTCGTGATAGGCATTCAACGAAAGCCGTTGTTCGGAAGATGCCGGAAATCGATGAAAAACCGATGTTGGTCGTGTAAAGTTGACGGAAAAAGAGCAGTAAAAAATCGTGGTCCTTCTCAGAGACACGTCGCCTGTTAATTTATACACGATGGGTCTCGACGACCGATGATTTAACAAAAATTGTTAGAACATTGTTAAACATCGACTACGGCAGTATATCCTGTTATTCGCTACACGATTTACTGCCTGGTTACTCAATAAACAACTCGCCGTTACTCGACCTAAAGGAGACTAACGGGATTGGTCGTCGTGATGTTATAATTTAACGTGAAGGTGTATTTTCGAGCATCAGCGAAAGATGAAGTGACCGATAGGCAAACCAACGAATGAAACTACAGTCCGACAACAGAGTCCGTGCCATCATAACACACGATACGACGAACAAACTGATTTAAAATCGAAGATCATTCACTTTACCTAACGGATTCACGAGAGGATATGTCTGGTATGAGTTGACATAAACAAACTACAGCGATGTCGATCACTCAATTTTCCTCGCTTCTTCAACTGATGTGTGATTCAACGTTAAGTACATTTTATTATCGCCGTCGTTCTGCTATTTTCACTGTTAGATTTCTATTTCACTAATTAGTATGGTCACCGTGTAACCAACATATACAACTTAACGCCATCGACCCTCTTTCGTTAGTCAACACCACGAAATGCGTTTTGTTACAAAACAGCATAGTTTTTTGCAATCGCTAAAAAATACGACTTCGTTATCGCCGGTCAGTCAGTGAAAACACGAAAAGCGTTTTTCGCTTCGTCTTGATGAAGAACGACCACCGTGAAGAATTGCTCACTTGTTTCAAGAAGTCACAATTTTTACCAGCGTTGGTACAAAGGTCGGTCCAGTCCAACAAACCCTTATCTATTATATCCGTTCTGCCACAAGTGAATAAGTTAATTTCTTCATCGATTGTGCTTAGTTTAAAATGATGTTTAACGAGACTAAACTTTTGCGTTTGCACATTATATTGTATACAAATGGTCGTTTGGCTTCACTTCACTATATAGATGAATGATGACATATAAATAGTTTCTGATACCACACTGTTCATGAATGGAATCTTTTTTACGTCACGATTCCTATTTTCACGATTTATTTGTTGACGTTTCGGATAGACCGAAATTCTTAAATATAACAACGAGATAGTGAGTATCAAGGTAGAACGATGGATGATCGTCCAACGTATATTGAGCGCAACGCTGAAGTATTGGGTAGTCACGACATTTTCGTTGCTCATGATCGGTATCATTAGTTGTATCGTTCTTATGTTTATTGGATGTTCGATGAACATATGTATGATACCGCTGTTTCCTGTTGCTGTGTCATTTGCATGGTTAATCGTATGCACAATAATTTCAGCGTTTGTTAAAGAGCCAATCAGCGATAAACAAGAAGTGACTGCTTGAATGACCGACAAAGAAATAACGTTTGAAACGATAGATGAACGATTTGAAGAACTATCGGTTGATATTGGAGATTTCACCGATCTTCGATTGTATGATTATGCTATTTTCAAGCAGACGGTTACAGAATATGATCCTAACGGTAAAAAGGATGATACCCAATCAATCGACTTGCATTTATTATCATTCAATAAGATGCAAGTAACCGTTAAAAATAAAATGGCAAATGAATATCGTTTGATCGTTGAAAAATATAGAGAGTGGATGTCTGACGTGCTTGACATCTTTGGCGATATACCAATCATGAAGACACCGATGACTAATCAACAAGGCAAACGATTAAAGGAAATGACTAAAACAACAAATACTAAAATGAATGATTCCTTCGAGATCATGAGTGATGAATTGACCGAGATCGACATGATCTTGGATAAAAAAGCACCAAGAAGTGTGATGTGAAATGACGACCAATATGAAAACTGAAACGGATAAATTGATACGAGAATCCACTGAAAAGATTGATAAGGCGTTCAAGGGAGTCATGAAGGCAGTTAGACAAGCAGATGGATGCACGACTGGCGACCTTGCCTCATTACAACGAGCAGATGAGTTTCTTGCTATACTACGTTCGACAAATGAACGAATTGCTTCAGCAAAGACAAATAAGGAACGAGTAGCCATCAATCGAGAGTTTTTAGAGAAGATGCGTTCTCGTGAATGTGCTATTTAATCTTTTTTCTCTTTTCTTGGAAACAACGATGAATCCTTGAACTTTACACGAACGAACCACGAATTCATTGATGTGAAATATATTTTATTTTCAAAATCGTATACTATATTATTAAACTTTTTCTCGTTCGTGAACGACTCGATGAATGCTGATCTATCAACATCAAGAATTTCTATCGTTGACAATGGATCGTTCAATATATTATTCATCATCCGACGAATATCTCGACGCATTAGTGTATTTTCGATCCAGATGATTGCCCAGTTTGATATGATATCTGTTATATTATCACTGGTCGGTTCGATGAATCCATGAATATCGATGGTTTTTTCATCGAAATTAATGGTATACCCAAATAAATTTTTCGATTTTATGTCGTTTTTGCTGCTAATCGTTATTTTATTATCATCCACCTGTATGACTCCATTATCATCGTCGCGATCACCTTGATACTTAACATTTCCATTCACGACATAGTTTCGAGGCTCAAGAATGATGTGAATGATGTAAAATAACCATTGAACGTAATTATAAAACTTTTCACCGCCATTCCACTTCAATTGATCTCGTTTATCGGTTGGTATCCATTGACACCAGAGACTCGGTTGAGTTATTGGTGGAGAATTATAGTCAATGACATTATCTTCGTCGTCACCAACATAAAACTCACCCTCGACGCCATATCCATCGATATGTCGTGCCATTCGTCTCGTTTTATCGAGATTTATCAAGAAAGTATATGTTTCGTCGTCGAGCGGTGGATCGATGCGAAACGAACCCGTGAAATCTGTCGAATATCCCATGAAGGAATGAAAGAAACAAAAAATTTAAATAAATGGATTGGTAGCAAACACGAGTTTTCATGATTCGACCATTGGAAACACGGTCGAAACCCATTTTGGCTTATGCTCAAACGTTGGTTGCTCGTTCTTGACGCTGATGATAGCGATGTTTTCCCACCGATAGGTATACCACAATCGTTTCAATACTTCACGATCGTCATCAATGAACACGATCTTTCCAGTCGATCCATGAAGTGCAATCCATTTTGTAACAAGTTCACCAAAAGCATTCAACTTATCGAGAATATATTTTTCGTGATTGATATAATGAACGGTATGAACATCGAATTTACACACATTCAACTTATCACGAATCCATTTCACTGTCAACTCGTATTGATGATGTTTTCGTCCAGTGACAAAGGTAACTTCAGTCAGTTTATCGAATAGACCTATGGATGCCATCCACGAATATGGTTCGGCTTGTTCCAACGCTGCTCGTAGTTTTTCTTCTTGATCATGATATGCTGGGTCATGAAAATAATCATTCATGATCGACCCATCGATGTCAAGAATGCCAAGAATAGGCTCTATGTCACACGCTAATACGCTCATGATTCTTTATCACACATACAAAAAGGAGCACGACATTCAAAAAAGTATCGTTTGGAAAAATATGACTTAAAAGAAAAAACTCATCCAGAAACGGTCCACTGACCGCCGCGTTTGATTATCTCGGTCCGGAGTGTATTGATCGTCTCGAATAAGTCCGTTTGTTTTTTCGCGACTATTGCTATCGCGCCATTGATACTCTCGATGTAATTATCGATGATTTCTTTGGTTACTTCAATATGCTTCTCGTATAAACTAGCCTCGGACGGCTGCATCGTTCCATCGCTTTCAGCCTTCTCGATATTTGCTTTCGCTCTTGCTAACTGTTGTTCGAGGATGTATAGCGAATTCGTGAAATGCTGATCTGAGTGAATATTCCATCTGGGTGTCTTACACGACTTTTTTGCCATATTCGTATCATCCTTCGTTACTTCTGCCGAATTCGCAAAGTGAAACGAGACGTTCGTGAGAAATATTCTCGATGGGTATATCGATCGTCAATCGAACGAATTTACCTACTTGATGGGTGATAATTCTCATATCATATCCATCCAGAGAATCTTCTTGCCCACTAATCATGTCATGAACGACCATCGGCATAGGAATCAAAGCATTCACTTTCACGAGACGAATGAGTTCTGTTTGCAATTCTTTGTCAGTCTTGGTTTCACACGATTGACCTTCACGAGCATCGATGACTCGTTTAGCAACATCAACAGTAGCGAATTCATCGTTTAACTCTTTACCGCTTGGATCGTTGATGACATACGACACACGACGATGAATCTGACCTTCGACAAGTGAGTATACTGGATGTATCGAATATCCACGGTATGTAATAATCGGTTCTGACATATATCATTCACTTTTTTTGTTTACTATGGACATCCTATAATGGTTCTCGAACATATCGTTTTGGTGCATCGATAATTCCAGCATCTATCTCGTGCAACGTCTGTTTTGCGGCTCTCGCTACTGATTCGTCTCCTTTACTGCCATTTGCGAGTTGCTGAAGCACCTTTCGTGGTGTCAATTTATTGTTGGCTATCACTTCATACACGTATGATGTTCTGACTGATTTACCAGTATAATCCATCTCATATAACTGCCGTAATAATGATGGCGTTATGTTTGGATGTTCTGCTATTCGCATAAACAACGCAGTCTGGTTGGCATACTTAATAATTTCGCTAAGTTCTGCTGACGTAGTCGTCGCATCATTTACATAGGTATAAAGTCCTATCTGAGTATGATTTGTTATTTTACACGACATATGGATCGATCAATCGTTCATTCCAGACTTTAAAAAGATTTTCCAAAAAGAGTGAGATAAAGCAGTGGATCATTCCGTTCTCACGAGATTTCCATCATCATCATACATATCAGCAAATATCTTCGCAGCAGCACACCATCCAGTTGGTATCAATTCTTCGACTGATACTCTAACGCTACCCTTTTCAGATATTCGATATTTGATGGTAGCAGAGTAGTTTTTTGCACGAGTTATACATTGCTTCATTTCACCAACAAGGGTTTTTTTGCCCATGAGATCGGCTAGTTTACTATCGAACGATCCGGCAGCACTGCTCACCGTTAAGTAAATCGTGATCGTATGCCATATATTCTTGGTGATCGATGGATTGATCGGTTTGAAGTCAATGTTCAAGAATTGCTGCTTGGCAGCGCCCTTGACATCGACTCCACGAGCCTTTGTTTCGAGTGATATTTTATTCTCGTTCGTGATTGGTCCAGTGTTAAAAAATTTTGCTGAATCGAATGTATAAAAGCCGCACCCATTGAAAGTATCCTTGAATGTTTTGGCAAGCAATCGCCCAATTTTTTCAACGATCGTCTGTTCATCGATCTGGATTGGTTGTCGTTCAGTCATGATGATTCACATAAATTTGTTATATCTATCACTTTCTATGAACGATCGTGTATTTTTTAACATTTCTGTTTGTTACAAAGCGAATGATTTATCATCGCCATGGATGAAGTGATGATTAGGTGAATGATGATGAATTCCAAGACTCACGGAAAAAAGGTGCTCGTTTACGACCCGTGGACGAATGATTACAATATCATCGATGTTGCCAATCTCGTCGATCGCGGGTCGTGGCGAGTCATTCAATATTTCAAGAATTGATAGGTTTCATCTAACCATTTTTTATTTTTCTCGCTTTTTTACCGTGTTTCGGTGTCACGAAACATTCAAATAGGCTGATATAGTATCGTGATATGATCGTTTTAAATCAAGAATGTGAATGGTCGATGGCAAAAAAAGCATCTAATAGACCGGAAAAACCAACGTGCAAAGTCGAAGATGGTAGATTAGCAGAACAATTGCAAAAAGTATCCCAAGACATCGATAAAGTTCTCGATAATTTCAACGACAATACGACCATTAACGACGCTGTAGATTATGCACAGCGTGCTGGTGTAATAGCTGGAGCATCGATGGTCTTACCTGTCGCCGATGAACAAGATAAATTGGCTAGGCAAAGGATTAGTAGTCTTGCAGCTAACGTTGGAACGGCAGCAAAGGACACCATCAACAAACAATGTAGGGTCAAGTGATTAGTGACAAATACGAACAACGTGATTAACATATGGCAAAAAAAGCAGCAACTAAAGCAGCAGCAAAGAAGGAACAGTGCGTTGAAAAGCGGATGGAACATAAAGACGAAACCCGCAAAGAAGCAACGAAAAAGTGCGATTGAATGTAAAAACTGGATAAATTAAAAAAATATCAAGATTTAACAGTTTTCATTTGTCGTTTTTTAACAACTTTCTTTTCTTTTTTATCTCCTTTTTTCTTTCGCCAAGCAACGAGAAATACTAACGAAAGGAGATAATACACAATCGTGAATGCTACAATGAAGAACGACATATCCGTGAACGGTACAATAGCGAAATTATCACCATCCATGAAAATAGGATATTCCATCACTGCTGCGAGTTGGAATCGTGCAAACAAGAGTATAACATAAAATATCAAGATGAATCCGTGGAATGTCAACCAATCACGTTGACGATCTTCACGAATGTGACGAATATCACCGGGGCACTGACTCCACTTTGGTCGTTGTATCAATAATTCGACGAGCGTGCTATGGGTTTCAACGTGATCAGCGAAGAGATGTGACGCTACACCAAGCGCGATCCCGATCATGAGCAATTGTAACGACACATAATCATCGGGTATCATCAACAACGCAAGAAGAACGATGATTGCTATAGGAATTCCGCTATGCGTTATTGGATTTCGATGAAATCGCATATCGTCGACAACGTCATTATCGAGATCGGGTATATGTTGACCGAATGCTGCACCAATTATGCCTGCGACCAAGAAAAATGGATTGTCAGTTGCTGGAGACGATACCCAAAAACAAAATGTCACCAATACTGCCAACAAGGAATAGGTGATGAGTCGGCAGACGACCTGCGTTTTACTCGTTGATCGCACTACCGTTTGTTCAACAACGTCATCCTTTGCACGTTTCTTGTGTTCACTTTCTTTTCTTGCCTTCTGTTCTCGATCATACAACGCATTTGCATATTCGTTGGGTATGATTGACATAACAAACACTCCGATCATGAACACGTATGATAATAAACCAACGTGTCTATAATCAAATATGGCTGTGAAAATGACCATACTCAACGAAAATGCAATTAGCGACCAGTACAAATGTTCTCTGAATATCATACTATCAACTCCATAACGAGCCTTGACGGCAACATAAAAAGAAAATGAGATTTTAAAAACGTTGGTTTTTACTGAACGATCACGATGATAAAGATTCTGATCATGAAAATTTAGGTTAGTATTCCAGATTTTTGCCGACATTGCTTGAGTAATGGTAATAACTCATTTTTAACTTTTTCACGAACGCTTGATGGTAATGATTCGATGTCGAATCCTGTCGAATCTATTGGAAGGTCTTTGTGCATCAATCCATTCAAGAGTGACAATGAATTCAATGCTATCTTTCGTATTTCTGGTGAATTGTTATTTTCCTTGATATAACCCATGATCTTGATCATGATCTTGCCAACAAAAACCATATCAACGGTAAAACAATTGAACTGATCGACGATCGGGAAGTAGATTTCATTTTCTATTTGGTCAATGTTCAGTCGAACAGTCATGAATATCAGTGATCATCGAGGGTCAAATAAGGATTTCCTTTTGCTGACAAACGATAAGGCGTTTAAGTGAAAAAATTTAAATTGATCGTTTTTCATTTTAATTTCTATGGCAGATGCAGTGGAGATCGTTGACAAATCTGATGCAATAGTTAATGAAATCGCTAAACTCACTGAACGAATTTACGTAAAAGAAAACAAAGCAATGAACGATCTCTGTCATAAACAAACTGCAGTGTATAATCAAGCGTTATGGTATCTCAGACAAGAGTTTTTCAATTTAGGTGATGATTGGAAAATCGTAACGAATAAAAACGGAGAAGAAAAACAAGTTTCAGCGGGTTTTCTAACATTTTATGATTTAAATGATAAAAGTATGCTTAAATGGAAACAATGTTATCGTGATGCAATTCCCCTTTGCGCCGCAAACACGATACAACGTGTTTGTGATTCGTGGAAATCATATTGGAAAGCATTGAAAGCATACTCAAAAAATCAAATAGATTTCACTGGAAAACCAAAAATGCCTGGTTATATATCAAAAAACGATAAATCTCCTGTGTATTTTACTTATGTTCAGTTTTCGATAAAAGACAAATTAATTCATTTTCCGAGAAACACGAATTTTGGAGATATAAAAATTCCGAGATTGAATGATCAAAATTACAAACAACTACCAATCGTTAAACAAATTCGCATCATTCCTTGCAAGATGGGTGGATATTGGGTAGAATGTGTTCACGATGTCAGTATTGAACCAGCAGATGTGAACGAAGAAAATGTGATGGGTATCGATCTTGGAATGAATAATATTGCTACCATCGTTGATAACCTTGGAAATCAGCCGATAATGTTTAGTGGCAATGAAGCGAAAACGATCAATCATTGGTATAACATAGAAATCGCTAAACTCAAGAAAAATTTCGCTCGATCAAATCCACGACTTGCTGAACTACAACGAAAACGAGAAACAGGTTTGTCACCAGATGAGTGGCACGAACTCAAGTCATTATTACAAAATACGAAACAAATGAATGTTATAACGGAGAAACGAAATCGACGAATTAATAAAATATTTCACGACATATCGAAACGTATCATCGATATTGCTGTTGAACGAAAGATCGGAACGATCGTGGTTGGACATAATGAAGGACAAAAGCAAAACCTTGACAAAGGACGACGCTTCAATCAGAATTTTGGACAGTTACCAATATTCAAACTAATCCAGAAACTACGATATAAAGCAGAACTACACGGAATTAACATCGTCGAAATAACTGAAGAATTCACGAGCAAAGCCAGTTGTATCGATGGTGACGACTTACCAGACAGACGGACGGTGAAGAAAAAAGAAAATGGACACTCAGATATAGAATTTAGTGGAAAGCGAACGAAACGAGGACTATATATCAGCAAAAATGGAACACAAATTCACGCGGATGTAAATGGCGCGTATAATATCCTTAGAAAAGGATGCCCTGAAGCCCTTGGGCTGAATGGGATGGGTGCACGACTATACCCAAAACAGGAGACTATATAGCCTGGTTAAATCCTCACGAGACTTCCGAAGACATCAATGGGTATCTTCGGTGTCGAAGGGAAAGATAGAAGTATCTTTCCCTTGTGCATGGGGAGTGGTCAGACAATCAGAAGAAGAAGAAATATAGCACTACAATCTTTCCCTTGTGCATGGGGAGTGGTCGGTAAGTATATGCCTAAAATCGATGATTTTATCATCTTTCCCTTGTGCATGGGGAGTGGTCGGTTGTTATTTGCTGACAAAATAAAAACGGATTGATCATATGCCTAAAATCGATGATTTTATCGTATCACCAATGACTGGCGTCGTCAACAAAACGTATAATGAAAGCATTAAATTTAAAAAACTTTATTCAGATCGTGTGAATGATTTAACAGTTACTAATGATGGTAACGATGGACAACTGTTATTTTCACCAATTGTTGGTAAAATTATCGATATATCGGCGTATGAAAGTAAATTAGAAACCAAGACTGAACGAACGACTAACGAAAACGTCGGCGATTTTTTTCGATCAAGTCACCGACAACAATTCGACTTTAGCGAAAGTCTCGATGAAATGACCATTTCAAGCGGTGCTCGCGGTCGAGTGAGAATATTCATTCGTGGTGCCGTGTTTATGTCGTTTAGTTTTGACATTGGTGAAGGCAAGCCATTGGATTCCTTCAGACTGCACTCACGGATAGGTGCTAACGTTAGGACAGGTGAAATGATCGTCGAATTTCTCAAGGAAACTCGTCGGTGCTATATACAGATGCCATGGCATTTAGTTGGTTTGCTTGTTGAAGATGGTGATACTGTCGAAGGTAGCGTGACTCGACTGGCGAGAATAACAAAATGATGATGAACTCATAATCGCCGTGCTTTTGTCGTCAATGTTCCGAGTTCATTCCAGTTCAATTGGTTGTTGTTCAAGAAACAGGTTACTTTTTCGTGTAACTCCTTCGCTCGTTGCCAGTCATACGGTTTTGTTTGTAATACAATATCCAGTTCATCGATCAATATGTCACGCATCGATAGATCGTTGCATCGTTTAATGATGAATGAAGTATAGAGTTCGCTAAGTATTTCTCTATAAAAATGAATTTTTCGTTTAATTTCAATTTGTTGACCAATTACTTTTCCTTCCAACGATCGTTTGGCAAATCGTAACATTGAACGAACTTCCGTCGAGCGACATCGAGTTTCGACGAGAACGTGATAGGCAAAATAAAAGTCCTTGGTTCGTTGCATCATCCATCAATCCTTTAAATGTTATGGCGAGTCCGATTTAATTCACCATTCGCAACGAGTCTTGCATAATTCTTTGGGTAGACAACTTTGTAAATTAAATGTGACCAGATGTTGGCATCTTCTTCTTTATCGTCGATGATGTGAATACCGGACCATCGATATTGTAATAAGTGACGAAATTCGTGGAGAACGGTGATAACGCTGAATATTCGCATACCGATTGTATTGGTTGATTGATTATAAAATCCTTTCACTCGAGCAAGATATGCATCGGTGGAACCGTTATCTCCTATGCCTGCTATGTATAATGTTGGTTCATCGACTTGATAATACCACGACAGGACTTTCAGCAGTGAACAAAACTTTTTCATTCGTTCATCATTTGAACCACGGTAAGGATGCGATTTCTTGAACCGTTTAACAGCGATAATGACATTCTCCATGATCATCACGGATCATATCATTTATGGCTCTTAAATTGATTTAGTTCTGTGACAAAACCCTTTTTAAGTCCAATCAGTGAATGTTCATCAACCAATCAAGGATGATAAAATGAGTTGTCCAACGCCGAAAAAACAGAAATTGGCAGAAATGACCGCTGAATTGCTTAAGTTATTACCGACCATTGCCATAATCGATCCACTTGAAAAACATACAGATGTTATTTCCGATCTTGCATCAGAGGCAGATGTAACATTCAGCGGAACTGAATTACGCTTCAAGACCGACGTTACTCTTGATCTCTCGAAAGAAAGTTCTGATACCTTGAATAAAATCATCAAGGATGTTGTTGACAGCGGTGGAGCGAGTAACGAAGATTTGGATACAATTTTCGATAAATATGGATTCGAGCCAATGAAACCAAATCTTGCTCGACCAGTAAAACAGTAAATATCTTTTTTATTAATGGTGTCATCATTATGAGTTGTGACCTATCAGACTTATCGCAATTAAAAAGATATACTCGTGAACTAATTGATAATAGCAAAATTAAACACGATGAAGGCGATGACGACTATATCGATTGGACGATCATACCGTTCATCGAGAAAATCAACGAAAATCCACGACTCGTTACAACGGGATCATGTTCAGGTCATAACGGGTATCCGTTCATTGTTCTCGTGTTTGCTGATGCCAAGGCAAAAAATCATTATGTCTATGCTTTGCGGAAGTTGGGATTATCAGTAGTCAAGTCAGATGCGTTTCGCCTATCATATTTCGTTTTAAACTTCCCGACAACTAACATCACCGAAGAATACTTCGCTGGATATCGACGAAAATTAACTCTCGATGAATCACGAAAACTATGGCAAGAATTAGCCGAGATATTATCGAGATAAAAAAGAGTTAGTCGACGGGATGTTCACCGTAATGGCGAATTAGATCGGATTCGGCGCTGCATCGCAAGTTTACTTCACTTGCTGCATAACGGTGGCATTCTCCACAGTAATAATGAGAAAAATACCTACCATTTTCATATAGTTTCGCTGAATAACAAATTTCACCAGGCGAAAGGACTTTATTGCAATGCTTACATCGACCTGGTGTTCGTTTTTTCGTTTTATCAGCGTTGGCTGCTTCGATCATCCAGTGACCTTCAACCGTCCGTTCCCATTGGCTTGGCATATTCGTTCACGTTCGACAACTATCTATTTTTGCTAATAATTCATCGATTGATGCAATTGATTGTTTTCTACCTTCAATATTATACTTATTTTTCATACTTTCTTCGACCAACGTTCGTTGAGCCAACAAAAAGGCGCGAAGGAGTCTTGTTTCGTTATTTGTCGTCAAGATCATGACCCACGATCCTATATCACAAACATCACAAATTGGTATCCACGTTCCGTCTGCGCCAAAGAAAGCGTGAACAAAATCTTCGTTTTCTAACTGAATACCGATGTCTTCTCGCTCGTTTTCATCTCGATATATTGTTGACACACGGTATTTAATCAAGAACTTTGTTGATGCAATCCTACCCTTGACGTTTAAATAGATGATTTCCATATCACCCTTGATCGTGCGTATTTGTATGTCACGATGCAATAATGATAAGGTTTCATAAACTGATAGGGCTTTCTTGAATAGAGATGGTTGTTCGATCACTGTTTTAATGATGTTATCACATATAGTCGTTGTGCTTGGTTTTAATATTGAAATCTTTGTGTCATTAATGAATATAATAAACGTTGGAGATAAATTCAACGGTTCATTTATCGATACCGTTATGTTCATCGGCATTTTAACGGATAATCGTATGGTAGATTCGTCTGATTCATCGATGATTGCATACCCTTGATCACGAAGATCGTTTGTCATCGTTCGTAAAAAAGGAGTCCATTTAGCCATATTCATCAACTTCCGTATTCTGGTCCGTTCTTGGCGTATCCAACCAATCCTTCACGAAGATACTTTTCGACATATATCATGGACATCGCATATCCGACGTCATGAGCCTCGACGAATCGACCACAGGTGCCTTTAGCCAACTGCGTGAATTTCCATCCTAAAACCTCTGGATCATCGCTTTCGATATATTCTAACTTGAACATATGCTTATCGTTGTAAAACGCATAACGATCGGCTTCAGACAGCACCTGCCATCCTTTTTGTCGTGCAAAGTCAAGCAATTCTTTCGGAATCATTTTTTCTTTATCGCTGCATTTAGGCATTTTTTTTCGCCTTCGATTTACTTGGTGCTCGTTTACCTGTTATTTTCGCTGGCTTAGCGGTTGTTTTACACTCACCGCCAGCAAACACTGCAACTCCAGTCGATGCGCTTGGCAATAATGGCGCCAGGACGATTGGCTCGTAACAAACATCAAACGGTTCTGGTTTGAACGTTCGCAATCGATTGAACGGTATTTGTCGAGCGATCGAACCAGTCTTTGCATTCACCGTTCCGATGGATTTCACGTAGGCACGACTTTTCAACGGGGCAGTATCGAGATACACGGCGTTGCTCGATTCCTTGAACGCTCTATCATAATTCAAGATCGACGGATCGAGCATATACTTCGTTGCGTCAGACCAATTAGCATACACTTCCATTAACACATCATTCACGATGCTTTCTTTCAAGACATCGAACTTAACTGCACACGGTAAGTTCCAACGAATATGCAATCCAGATTTACTGCCAGTTCGAACGAAATATGGTTTGACACCACCCTTGACGAGCACGGCATTGACTTGCTCGACAACCGTGAATGTTCGTTCCCACGATGTATATGAGTCGACATCGATGACAGCAACTCGTGTCTTGCCAGGTTCATCGATGAATTCGAGTTCAGCATCGAATTCGATGCCACGAAGGTCGACATAATGTTCTATGTCGTCAATCGTGTTGATGACGATTGGTTCACCCGTCGTTTGATCATTTCGTCGTTGACCATATGTAAAAACAATGGCGACATAATGACCAATGAGTTCGTCCTTGAACCAGTCCCAAACGCTACGATAATACTCCTTGAGAATGGTCTTGGTCAAACAGCCGATCAATTGCTCGGGCATCGATTTCACTATCTAATAAAGAATGTTGATTGATACTCCGAATATCCTTAATTTAAAGGTATCTATCACCAATGTTTAAATTGATGATAACCCATTAGACGAATATGACCAAAAAAGAAGAGTTAGAAGCGAGATACGGTGAAGTGATATTGGAAATCAATGAGTTGAGCACGAAACTACCATCGTGCTCGAAAGATGATAGCGATAGTTCGTGTGGTATCTTGATGAGCCAACGATCATCGTTGTCACTTGAAGCAAGCGAATTGAAAGATGCCATACGACGAGAATCACGAAAATAGGATGACTGAAAATCTTTTTATTGCTCGTCATCGATCATGATGGTCAATCACTTAGGAAAAATCAAATTTCTGTGACAATGAATATGCCATGCTTTGTCAATACTTTCATCGTTACTTTTCACGCCAATAACAGTTCTGGTCTTAAACCAAACGAGGGTTATGTCATCGTTTCAGCAGAAGATGAAGACGATGCAAGGATAAAAGCAATCGACAGAATCTTGGATAAATATGAATTTCAAAATTATACGATGGAACAAATTGAAATAGAAACGGTGGAACATCATTATGTCAGATAAATGCGATGACGATTTGCAATGGTCACTATCCATCCAACGAGCAGTTCGTGATGGACAACTAAAACGTGGCGGTCACGAACCGACAAGAAGCGTTTTTTATATTTTATATAAAAACGAAGGTAAAACGCTCTATTTTGATCCGACTGCTAAAAGTTTTTCAACCCATATATGTGATACGTGCTTTATCGAAACAAGGAAACGAGCAGAACAATTACTATCGGTGATACGAAAGAACCCACGAGTTTACATAGAAAATATAGTTGATTGAAATGATAGAAACTGAATCGTGTTCGACAGAACTTGCTGATAAGATTGTCATCAAGATAGCGACGAGATCACAACAGATCGAGATTGGCGCCAAGGCAGAATTACCCATAGCGCATTATTATATCCAATATGAAGGTGATGTGTTCGATCTCTATTTTAACGTGCTCGACGACGGTTTTTCAACATATCTCCATAAAAACTGCTTGATCACCAGCAGGCGTGACGCAGAACGAACCTTGAAACGAATACAAGAAAATCCTATGTATTACCTTGATAGGATCATGGATTGAATGAAAAAAAAGTTGTTCTACTTTTTTATAACTTTCGCAGACCTTTAGCAAATAGGTTCGTTCCCTTGCTGTCATTGACATTTTCTTCGTATTCAATGGAGACTTGAGGTGAATTATCGCTACCCATTTCTGCATCAGTGATATACCATGGCTGCATATAATCGATGTCGTCACCGCCATCAAAAAACAAATCTTCGTTCTCACCCTTCTTGATGACTCGACGGGCAAAATCTGCTGGATATTTATCGTAAAACGCTCGTTTCTCTGGTGATGCTGCTGAATATACGACATCAGCGAGTTCATAGAATCGAGTGTAGGCGTTATTCCATTCGACGTTGTGACCAATTTCTTCGCTGCATTCAGATTTAGTCGTCTTTTTAACCATTGCAACCACCACGTAATCGTTTGACCAATCCATCGAGAAACGTTATCGCTTTTTTCAAGGGAACGATGTCATTTCTCGTGACATCCATCTCGAACTCGTCGAACAACAAATCAATTGGTTGAATGAGATTTTCCGGGTTGCCGTATGTCAATGTGCCTTCAAGATCGGAAATGACTCGTTCCAATCGCACGATCGTCGATTCAGCATCTGTCATCAACATCTTCGTGTAGTTGGTGACCAGATAGTTATAGTCTGCGCCCTTCTTTATAGTAGTTTTTGCCATACTTATCGTTGTCGCATGATCGTTCCATTGGACTAGATTAATCCATATATCGATCTACCCAGATTTAAAGGTTATCATGGTCTAACACGGAATCTTCATATATACAGCCTTCGATCTCGTGATCCAATAACTCACTATGTTAGTGAAATGATATGCCGACAAATGAATGTGAAACGGTCAAGGAACTTGGATGGTATTGTCAAATCTACAATCCACGATACGATGGTGAATGCACTTCAAAGACATCTAACGAAGGAATATCTGGTCAATATGATGAAGTATTTCTCGTGAATGATGAACGACGGACGGAACAATATGTTAATCGTGACAATGAAGCCATGGAACGAGCACAAAATCATCCGAGAAAATGGAACGGTAAAGTGCCGAGAGTTCATTTAACGTGGCATCAAGACTATGCCCGTGCTGAACTGGTGGAAAAAACTAAACCTGGATATGTTGGTTGGATGTTTGGCGGTAGTTACATCAAGTGTGGTGATAAATTCATCGCACTTCACGATAGACAAGATACCCAAGAAATGTATAATTCGTTATCTATTTAAATTGGTGTTGTTAACGAAAGAATGCAATATCTCACCCGGCGATTCGGACGATATTGAACGAGACATCGATCAGATTCTCGATGGATTTCACGAACGCCTCGTTGATTACTTTTCAACGAGTAAAATCAAGGATGACGAGTTATTACTGTTTGAAGCCATCTTGAGTAGACATATTCGTGTAATCGTTCGATTTAGCGAGATAAAAACTGACCTTGCTTCGCAACAATTTGTGCCACGATCGATGGATGGTCAATCGTCAGACGATATATCGGATGCTGTCAATTATGTCATGAAGGATATCGATGGTCGACTCGAGCGATACTTCGAAACCAACTTCTTGACCCACGACGAACAATATATCTTCGAAGCAATCTTGACAGAAAAAGTCGATGTCATCATCGGTGAAGCGTTGCTCGAAGCGCAAATACGAGAAGTAGAATAAAAAAAAATAAGTTTAATGCTTGAAATGCGCTTTCCACGCAGCGCCGTATTTTTCCCATTTTTCTGGTTCGTTTTTCTTGATGATGTCATATAGATCGTTGACATTCACGATAACAGGACGAGTGAGATGAGTGATGCTAACCTTGACGCCGATGACGTCCAATGAAAAATCTTCGTCTGGATCGATGTCAAGTTCCAAGACATCTGCTGATAATTCGTCAAATATCAAATTTTTTAACGCCGTGACGCACTTTGGACTGTCAAATAGCACATCCAACGGGTATTCGTCAAAGTAGTCGTTTGGACATTCTGACATATCATTCACCTTGCTTTTGTAAAAACCACCTAACTTTTTCCCACCAGCCATTGATCACGATGAATTTACCGTTCTCTGCTTCAATGATGAAGCATTTTGACTCACCAGTTTCTTCGGATTCACCAGTGACAAACTCAGCCACGATGTGATATTTGCCGAGAAGTCGTCGTAACTCCTTATCCCGTTTGATCATATCCCATATCCATCTGAAATTACCCCAATACCCTTTTTTCTTCAAGTATCGTTCTTCGTCATTCATCAACGACTGTGTAACTCGGGTATAGCCGGAAAAATCCTTATCCTCTGGTTGCGGATGGACGAGATTGTAGTAGGTATCCAAATGAGTCTTGTATTCGTAGGTAAACAAATCGTGAAATGCCTTCTCGCTGTTCACATTTCTCAAATCCGTGAAATGATCCTTCACGATCTGGATGATTTCGCTTCTTGATAGTGTTTCACAAGTCATTTAATCACGTTTCCCGATTAGTTCATCTCGCTATTCAATTACAATGATTGACACGATGCTCGTCCATATTGACCGACCTTGCTATGCATCTTTAGGTGTCTTGATTCGCTATTTGGAGAATTGCTAATATCAAATGCACCATACACGACTGGATCGAACTCACTTTTCATACCAAATCGTTTCTCTTCGTAGTCTTCTATCGCCTCGGTGAGATAGTCTAGTCCGGATTTCCAATCACTCCTACTAAAATATCCATACTCTTGTGGAACATCAAATTCAACCCTAACATCAGTGTATGGATAACCACTATGGTCAATACCAGTTTCATCATAAACTTTAACGTTGCTGATAAATGGTATTGTTTGCAGCAATTCAACAAACTCTTTTTTCATCGTCTCCGATAGAATATCTTGAGTAACATTTTCCATCGTCGGCAATCGTTTAATCGTTCGCCTAAATTTTACGAACGGTGATGGTTGCTTCGTCGACATATTCATTCACACGCGTTTTTCTTCATGATGATATACACATTTTCCATCTTGAACGGAACACGGTCGCCAAGATGCAAGTCACCAATGATGAATGGATCGTTGTTCAATTCGCCTTCGTGATCGGTTAACTCATCACCGACCTTGGTTATTTTGACCCACATCCGTTCTTCATCATTAAACGACAGTTTAACGAAGTCACCAACTCCTAAATTCAACAGTTCACCAATAGATGGTGCTTCGAATGTGTCTGGATGTTTTCTTGCCGTTTCTTGAGCATCGACCAAGAAAATGTTTTTACCGTTAGGTGCTTTAAAGACTGTTTTCATGATTGTCACATTTCAGTAATGAAGGATCATTCGCTTGTCCATTAATAAGGGTTTCGATGGATGTTACTAAAAATTCTATTCATCGTTATCAATTCAATCTCTGTTCCTTGAGCCGTCAAGCATCTTCGGTATTTCGTGACCAAGATACCGAATGAATGCAATCATGACTTCATCGAACCATCGTTCTGCTACCGTGAATCTGCTCATTTGGTGATCGTCAACGCCAACACGCATCGTCACGAATATATTGAGCAAATCGTTGATGAATTGCTCGTTTGTATCGTGATCGTCAGAGCCACTTAACTCTGGTTTAACGCGAACATTGATGGTATATATCGGACTATCATGCGAGACGAATAGTGAAATGAGTTCATCTCGACGAACCCAATTTCCACAGTTGAAATGAAAATATCCAACCATATCAACGCCTTTTATGTCCTTACCCGTTTTTCTATCACGATACATCGCATTCGTTATGATCCAATTATTGTGAAAGGCATAATCGGCAACGGTCTTGGATAGTGGAACGACGAATTGTAGTTTGCTCATGATTGGATGAATATTATTGCCAATCATTTATAAATTCTTGCTTATTGACTGCCTATATTTTGTCAATAATTCGTCTATGACCGCTGTCATTGCATCACGATTCCGACGTAGCGTTAGTGAAACATATTTAAGGACAGAACAATGATATTAAGATATGGAGATCGAATTACAAGACGATGGCTCAACTATCACGCTGGATGGTGTAACCATCAACGATCAAAAATTATATGATATTCTTGAGCCGCTCGATCAATCGGCTCGTGAGACAATCATTTCAACGGTATTGAACCTTGGTTCAACGGAGATCATTCGTCGTTCAACGAGTGCTGATGTTCAACTCATCAAGGGCGAATTTGAATCGCTCCAGTCAATATTCAAGAATATGCTGACATCGGCAGCAACAGACTTATCCAAGAAGTTGAGTGAAATCGTCGATGTTAACGATAAAAACAGCAAAATGGCTCAATTCTTGAGTATTCTCGATGACGTCACGGATAAACGAAATCCGTTGGCAAAGTTTCTCGATTTACAAAACGAGCATTCGCCGTTGGCTATATTCAAGGCTGAAATAACGCAGAAACTACAGGACATCAATAATCTCGTGGAATACAATCAAGGTAAAACGGACGAACATCAATTCAACCCACAGAAGGGTGTTGAGTTCGAAGAAGAACTCCACGAATTTTTGTTACATCATCAAATTCACGATGATAAGATAACGCTCACGGGCACAAAGGGTGAAGCCTTTGGTAAGAAGGGTGATCTCGAAATCGAACTCGATCAGACAGAGTTTTCGGAGAAAACATTGATCTCTGTCGAGGCAAAGGAAGCCCTGCCCGGGACGAATCGATCATTGACTGGCGCTGATGGGTATATTGCCTATTTAACCCAAGTCATCGAACAGCGAAAATCGCAGTTCGGTATCCTTGTCGTTCGTGATCCAGAGTGCTTGAATAAATCATCGAAGGAAAAATTGGAACATTTCTTGCGAATGGGCAACATGATTTTCTGCACCTATGAAATTGATGGTATCTTCGTTAAAATGGCATATACCGTTGCTCGTTTGATATTATCGATGGGTAAACAATCGATCACGGGCAAAAGCACTGAAGAAAAGGTCGCTGCCGTTAAGTGTGAAATCGATGTGCTCTATGACATGATCCGGCGGTTCAGTGCGATCAAGAGTTCGTTGACCACCATCAACAAGACTTGCGATAAGGTGAAAGAGCAGATCGATAAATTGAAAGATGACATCGAATCCAAAGTTACAAGCATCAAGAAGATCATGGAATGAGATCATGCGACGAACGATCGAGATGAAAGTTGATCGGTTGATAACTGAAGGAACGATGACAAAGGATGTTTCAATCCATTCGTTCCTTGTCAACGAAGTTGAGTTCACGAAACACATCATCAATAAAAATACTGTTCGATATATACCAAGGACTGATGAAGACCGTGATGCGATGATCTTCAATCCGTGTATCATCCTTGAAGATGCAATGAATACGTATGGTGGTTACTGGGACCAAGATGAGTTCGATCCATTCATCGTGAGGCGAGCAAAACAAAGTGAAAGCCTTCAAGATTTGTGAAGTAATCAAGGACGTTGCTTACTCAATGTTCAACGATTATCAACATCGACTCAGGTATGAAATGGATACACCAACATATCCACCAGCGGGTTGGGGTTCCTTGTCAGCGTTCGAAAATATAGACCAAGCAATTGCGTTCTTGGAAAAATTTCACAACATCAAGAGTCTTGATTTTCATTTGTTCGAATGCGATTGTGTTCTCGATGAACATTGGACAGTTACCGTTGGTGGATTATGGTGTTTAGATAAAGATTCAAGATTAAAAAACTGGGACGGACCTATACCAACCGGAACAATTTTATGCAAGGAACTAACCTTGCTCAAGGAAATACCTGTCAAGGAAGTGTTGTATCAAGATACAAGTGGAACCCATTGGAAGTTAGTGGTGAGTTAAAAAATGGTCGAATTCAACAATCTGTTTGCTGGCGAAGTTGGTGAAGCGTGTAATCTCATTAAAAAGCAAGAACGTGATAATCTCGACATAGCATCGTATGAAATGCTTGGTGGAGAATTGGCTGATGTTTTCACTTATCTCGTTTTGACAGCAAAGTATTATGATATAGACCTTGAAGGCGCAATCGTGAAAAAGTTGGATGAAGGAAATAAGGATGAACGAGCAAAGAAATCGAATGGTGATGATTGATGACAGACTTCATTTGTGCAAAGTGTGGCAAAAAAGGAATCCAAACGGGAAACTTCATCGATATGATTCCTAACACGAAAGACTTGATGGCGAAGGGACAAACAGGATTCACGAAATTCGTTCGGTCGTTACAAGCAACGTTCGATGGTAAAAACTTCGAATCAAACGCTGTTTGGAGTCACTGGTTGACGAATCTTGTGTTTCTCAAGCATATCAAGAACGGCGATAAGATCATCGATTTAGGCGCTGGATCGTGCGAGTTGGAATTCTTGATCAGTCTGGAAAAACCAAAGTCAACGATGGTCGTTGAAGACCTTGCACCGTCTGGATTACGAGAATTGGCTAAAGAATATCCTAAATCTGTTGTAGCAATGAAGAACGATATTTGTGACTGTTTACATATACAGAAGCCGCAGTTCGACGTCGCTATCATGAGTCACGTGCTTGAGCATAACGAAAAGAGCCGATCGTTAAAATTGCTCGATGATGCTATTTCATTGCTTAAGCCACACGGAAAAGTGCTCATTTGCGCTGAAAACGGCACGGGGATTCACGATATGCACCCAGACGGCAAATATCATTTCTACTTTTTTGGTCACGATGAATTGATTGAGTTACTCACTCAACGGAACATAACCATCGATAATGAATATGGTTTACGATTGAAATATGAAGAGTCTAGTCGAATCTTGAATGATGAAGATGCTCGTGTCTTTCGTCGATTGAAAGATATGGATGCACCGAGTGGATGGCTCGTCAATCTGTTTGCCTTACCATATCCTAAGTTATGTCGTGATCTGATCATCATTGGACATATATCGTGAAATATTCAACAGACTTTTTCCTTTAATAACCCTATATCTAACAAAAAAAGATTCGATAGTGTTGTTAAACATAACATTTAAAAATAATGAACAATAATATTCAATCAGTCATATTTGATTCATGGTGAAAGATTTGTCCGCTCAATTTCGTTTTCGGTTAACTGGTGTGCCGCCCGATCAAGCAATCAAGATGATCACGATCGATCCGAACGCAGCAGTTGCTGAAATCAAGAAAACCGTTCAAAAAGAATATAAGTTGAATCCGATCTTGCAGATTCAATTCATTTTCAAGGGTAAAGTGTTACCTGACAACTTGAAATTCGCAAAGATCGGTATTCATCCGAAGAAGGACGTCATCACGGTAATGGCTACCCAAGCGGGTGGTCATCAATAATATTTTTAACTTTTTTCTCCACACATACGCAGAGAAGATATATTATGGCAAAAAAAGGAGCAAAGAAAGCCGCAGCGAAACCAGCGGCTGCTGCACCAGTTGCAAAACCGGCGCCAGCACCGAAGCCAGCAGACACTGAAGCGAAACCTGCTGTCGACGAAGCGAAACCTGCTGATGAATGATACAAGCAGTTTGAGCCGAATAAACATCTTTATATTTTTCTTTTTTTGAACATAACATCCCAAAATCCTTAAATTACACAACTCCAATCTAACATCCATATTCAAATAAAGATGATTCATCATGGTATTTTACTTTACAACGGTTGGAAAGGCTGAATATCTCCTTGAAATTGACGAAGGCAGCGACTTATCAAACGTGTTATATGCACTTCAGTCGGAGATAACGATGGAAGGTCAGACTGATTTTCTACCTGGTGACGAACTAGACATAGAAGGTGCAATCAATCGTCTGGTCAAGAAGGGTCTGATCAAGAAAAATCATTATGTCCGAATAGCCAAGATAACTGGAAAACGAATATCCGTTCGTGACGCTGAAGTCGAAGACGAAGATAAGGAACCCGAATACTGCTATTACTAAAAATGGTGGATATCGTGGTCAAATGTTCAAGCATAAAGACGATTCTTGCCAAACAGATCGAGAAGATATACAGAGAAACCGTCTCTGAGTTAATGACAAAGACTGGAAAATCACGATCTGTTGTTATCAAACGAATTGGTTCGCTTGACGACATCGTCGATGGTATTTGTTTTGCTATCGAGATGACCACGGAAACGTGGCATAAGCCGGAAATCTGGCTCGACGAGAACGGCGTGTTGAAACGTGATGTGGTTGTCGAGCATATCGTCGAACAATACGACGAGTATGAAGAGCGGATGCAAGCCAAGGCAGAGTTTGACGTCGAAGCAAGATGTAACCGGGGTTAATTATGTCAAACGAATTGATAAACATATATACGGTCACCTTTCACGCCACTGGTAATCTTGGTGATGGACCAACAGAAGGAGTTGTTCGAGTTAATGCCGAGAGTATGAGTGATGCGAAGGGTAAAGCAATGGATAGGATAATGAAGAAATATCCTCACGACAATGACTATAACATTTATCTTGATACCATTCAAGATATTTATGGCGGTATGGTGTGTAAATTCTGAGATGACGAAACAATGGTGATCGATGCAAACTTTTTAGACCAAGACGCAACTGTGCTGTATGACATCACGGATGAACAAAGCAATGAATTACTGGAGATGTGGGCACTTGGCGAAGGAAAACCGTATATGTCTGAGTCTGGTGGTAAATACTTCGCTAATGACAATAAACTCGATGAAATGCGTGCTGAAATGAAACGTCGTGGATATAAATTAAAGGAATTTCACGATGATCGTGACATCGAAGATACTGTCGAAGGTGATTTCGAGGCTACAGCGTATATCTACGACGAAGTTGTGCCTGATAGTTTTGAAGTCTTTTACAAGAAATCTGGTATTATCACCGTTCGTGATGCGCTTCTCGCGTTGTCATATATGACGATGATCGATAATCTTCAATATGGATTTAGTGGCACAGTTATCGTCAATAAATCCGCCTGTAAAACTCATTGATCCATATCTTTTTTTATTGTCGTTTCCTATATTGACTTGATGGCAACGAAAGTATATGTTATGCCATACTTACCGATGATGGTTGGTGTATGATTCATGGAACGAGTTAAAACATTGCAAACTGAGTATAAACTGGCTTATGCTAAACACTCACGATTTGACGAAATAACCACTCAAATATATGGTTCGTATGGTGTCGACTTAACGACGATATTGGAACGACTTGAAAAAATACGAAACATCGTTTCACCATTTGGTAACGATGAATCGTTTTCGAGTATTGTTATGTTACTGGGTTTGATCAACGATAACACATCGATCTCGAAGTTTCAAGAGATAATTCAATCGATATACGCCGTGGCTGATGAACGAACACGATTTTATGGACGAGAAATGGATCGGCTGAACCGTGAACTTCTCAACTCAACGGTCGCGAGAAACGATATTTATAAAATAACCTATGATATAATAGGAACCGAGGAACAAATTGATGAATTATACGCTTATAATGTTAATCTTGAAGATGTAATCACTCTTTTTAAGTCACATTTTACATTCATCGACGTCATTGATAAAATACCGAACGGATTTGTCGTCGCTATCGCCGACGTAGTATGTGTGATCCTTTTCAAGCAATCACCGATCACTGGAAATCGGTACAATGGTGTGATCGAAGTCGAAATCTATGTTGCTGGTCACGATCGACGAAATATCGTCATTCACGAATTACGTTCGGCAAATATCAAGGAGTCATTCACTCATGGACCGATTGGGTATATAAAACCATACATACTTCATGGTGCAAAAGCAGGCGGTGAACGAGAAGCAGTCATTTTTTCTGTTCTTAACGAGAACAAACTATGCAACGACGATGATTGGTTTTAAGAAAAAAGTAAGATAAAAATCTATTGTTCTTCGCCAATTCCTTCCAATGCTTGTTTCAAGGCATCGATGACATCTGGAACCCATATTGGTATCCAGTTTTCTTTGCACCGTTCTGCTTCGCTGAGTAAATTCGTCAATTTCTTGACGGCTTTGTTCGTGATTGTCGGCATAATCATTCACTCATCAACGAACTTCTTGAAGATACGAATTATGTCGTCGTATAGCGATTCGTCTTCATAATTATCTTCAGCCAGATCGATATAATCGTTTAACGGTTCGAACTTAACACTGATCTTGAGTAGAGAATGAGTTACATCCAATTTCTCGATGTTGACCTTGAAATCACCGTCTATTTCAAACAAGTTACCGACTATTTCATCGATTTTTTCTTTCATCTCGGTAGCAAATGCTTGCTGTGCCTTGCCGAGTTTTCCATTTGTTTTCAATCGTACAACCAAATCGCTTAGTTCATGATCTTCGCTCATGATGGTTAATCACCAGTCCAATGTGGATCGTGCAATTCGTCGTATCGACCGTTCTGGATCATTTTTTCGGCATATCCACGATACTTACCTTCACGAAGGAACGCTACCGCATCCCTAACTGCTATTGGTATCATCGTGGATGCTGAGTTTAACACTCCAACGTTGTGAAACATCGTTCGCAAGTTTTCATCCGAATAGGCTTGATCGTGATCCAGATCGAGTCGAATGACCTTGATGACTTTATCGACCAGATGTGGATAATACTGTTTGTGTATGCCGTTCTTGAGTATTTCTTGAAACGCATACGATTCAGCACATTCGTTTTTAAAGAGATTCACGTAGCGATCGTATTGGTCGCTGTTAATCGCTTTCGCTTTTTTTGCCATATATGTTACACATCCATTATTTTCCATTCAGTTTCCGTTGCATCGTCATCACCCGTGATCGTGAGAAACTTTGTCTCGATATCTGCGCTTTCGAGCACGGGATTATCATCATCGTGGGTATCTGCGCTATATACAAGCGTTAGTCGAATCTTGATGTCAGCGCCATCATCGTATTGACCGATGTTAATATCGAGATCGGTCATCGTGCCCGGATGGCGCTTGAAGATGTTCTTGAGTCCGTTCATGATCGGCTCAATCGTTTCGTCCCACGGTTCACAGAATATTTGTTTTTCATAGATGACCATGATTTAAACACTTCTTACCCTTTGATTCACAAATCGAACATACACCCGGAAAATTTGGTGGAACGTGAAATGTCTGACACATAGGACATAATTTCCAAACTTTAGCATCAACATCATAGTTGATCATCGAGTTTTTTCCTTGCTTGAACATTTCACATTCACCTTGGATGATCATCCGATCACGATGATTTAAATTATTTGTCTGGTCACAAACAACGATTGACGACGGCAAACAGAGTTACCACCGTGCTAATGATACAAAAAGAAAAAAGAAAATTAATAGGTTGAAGCAGCGATCAAGTCGTTCCACTGCTCGTTCAATCCGTGAGTATTGAAATAACGATCGAATTTAGCCCATGTATTGATGTCATTCATGAACGCTTTTGCAAACAAGACAGCGTTATCGAGTGAATCGAACGAACCAAGTTCTGGATCGTTACCACCGAATGCACCGTTGAACAGATAGACATCATAATACTTGGGTTCTTTATAGATGCCTAATCCAACACTCACGCCAATTCCCGGTCCAGGTCGTTCAATTGTCCATTCATGAATATTACCTTCAATGGTCTTTTCTCGTTGAACTGACCAATCAGATGTTGCTTTACACGACATTGTTTATCACGTTTTCACGATAGATAAATAACCATATCCCATACTTTATTACTGCAATTTTGCCGTTTATACCAACTCAACGAAAGAGTCGCGTTATCGACTAACTCACAATCGTTAACCGGACTGATTTGAACTGCTGTTTGACCTGTTTCACCAGTTAGATATGGCATATGACCTTCTGGAATCGTGTATCCATTCTTCGTGAGAATTGCTTGAATGTTATCACCAAGAACGGACATTTCATTGTCTGTCACATTTCCATTGAGATTAGCCAACTCACGATTGATTCGTCGCTTGATCGATGCTGGTATTTTTGCCATTGTCGTTCGCTTCATTCCGTTAATTTTTCTATCCATTCGTCGATTCCTTCACCGATCGCGTCACAATCCGATGCATCGATGACGATCTTCTCTTTATTAACGATAGCCCACCGAAGACTATGTTCAATCATGAACTTCTTGAACATATCCAATTCATTCGCTGTTAATTCAACACCAATGTTTGTTTTTTTACAGATAATATACACTTCATCGGTGTTGAGACCAATGTTTTTGGCAAGATGCACCAAGAACGAACCAATCGTTACTCTCGTTTTATGAAACGCATCTTGCATTCTAACCGCGATGTCCTTCTGTTCTTCGGTAGTAACTGCCCATATCCAGTTTTCATTTGGCTCTTCCCAGCCATATTCCCAATTTCTACGTATGTTTTCTCCTTTACACGACATATTGTATCACGTTATTTAAGTGACTGACATATCATTCCTATATTTTTCACAAATCGTCTCGTTCCAATATCGTCAAAATGATTGACCGTGCGCTATCGATTGATTTTCTCGCGGTAATCACTTTTGATCGTACATCTTTCAGTGCATCAAAGACATTCGTATCGTCATATCCAGATCGTTTTAGCGCTTCTACTGCGATCGCTATATTATCCAGCGTTGGTTGTAGATTGTCATAATCATTTCCGAGATACTCGGAGACATTATGTAACGATTTACGAGCAGTCTGTTCTTGTTTGCATGGCATCATTCAATCACTTCTATATCTATCATTTCACCGTCGTCGCTCGACATTATCTTGAAATGGAGACCCATTTCTTCTGCCATTTTCAAGATCAAACATTCGTGATCCGTGAAATATTGAAATTGAAAATCAACCGACACGATCTTGCCGTTATGTTTAGACGAACCAAATGCTGACGCTTGGTTAATCTCCATACCGACTCGTGAATACCACTCATCAGCCTTTTTAGCGAACGACTCCAAGTTGGATTGTTCACACGACATTTTGATCACTTACATTCAACGATCCTTCATACCAATAAAAAGATTTCTTGTATCGTGAGTTCATTAAAAATAAAACTACACAGCATACTTCTTTGCTCGAACGATACCAGAAACAAAATTCCACGTTCCACTTTCAACGACATATTTCGATGGATCGAGCGACTCTGCTTTTTTATAAAAAGCCTTCGGTGTCATCCAGAAAACGTCTATATCTTCTGTAGGCTCAAGGTCTTGTTCACCTTGAACATCACTAACGATACACTGCACTTGAACGTTCAATTCATCAGTCAGTCCAGCAGACTTTGGTAATAACGGACTAACGGACAAAATCTTGGCACAACGATAACCCGTTTCCTCGTGTAATTCACGACACGCAGCCTGTTCTGGCGTTTCACCATCATCGATGATACCTGCTGGAAATCCTATGACGATTTTACCGATTGGAATTCTTGGCTGCTTGATGAATAATAATTTGTTCATTACAGCATTGAACGGAATGACAGTAACGATATTATTATTCTTCGTTCGTGAAACATAATCCCATTTTCGTTCGTCACCATTTTTGTCTTTATAGGTGGCTTCTTTCATCGATAAATATTTGGTGCTACAGACTTCATCAACGGATTTGATCGTCGGTTTCTTCATGATGATGGAGTGGATTCACACCAATAAAAAGATTTTTATCACGATAAAAATAAGAAAAATAGGTTGTTTCATCACTTCAAAAAAGGTCGTGATAGTCGCTTTCCTTCACGAGACCATATTTACTGTTTTTCCACACATAAACATTTATATTCTCTGGAAATCGACGTCCATGAACCACGATGATAACAGGTTCGAATGACTGTTCAAAATCTGTTTTATTCGGTTTAAAAGGCATTTCACACGGTGAATATTCTGAGTCAACCCAATGCCCGACCATTTCATCTGGTGATGAAAATCCTAATTCGTTCATTGTCATATCGATTTGTTCTTGATTTTTATCACGTTCATTCGTGGAACATTTTTCGACTGCCGATTCAAATATACCAAGATACTCCTTGAGCCACTCTTCTGCTTCGTCAGCATCAGTTAGTTTCTTGAAAGTCATCCAATTTACCATGGCGATCATCACTTTCTAAATGATTATTGTATCATTTCATTCATGACTATATCAAGATTTTGTTTCAGTGCCAAGGAAAAAAGTTATAGCCGTGGTGGGAATCGAACCCACATTACGCTAAGACCGCTTTTAAGGCGGACACCTTTCCCAGTCGGTTACACGGCTAAAAATGATGGGCGTGACGGGAGTTGAACCCGCCTCACGCTTGGATGGTTTTTGAGACCATTGCATTTCCCGGTCTGCCACACGCCCGTTAAATAGTGGCGGTGGCGGGAGTTGAACCCGTCTTACACTTAGCCAGCTCCTTAGGCTGGTGCCGTTCCCGGTTGGCTACACCGCCAAGATTTGAACAGTTTTAAAAAGCGATGACGTTCGTGATGTGCCCTTCGCTATGCTCTTAGGCGAGCAATAGCGATGATAACAGCAGATTTGACACGAACTTCATATCGAAACAATGGAATGGATATAATTTAAATGTTATGTAACGATTGCTGGATGTCATGATGATGTGAATTATTACACCGTCGAAGTTAATTTTCTTCGTGTTTCGTGAAAATCTAATATTTTCTTTTTAACAACTAGCATCGTTCCAGATTTCATCGATATCATACCATTTATCACCCTTATACTTATCGATAAATTTATCGTGAATTTGCTGTTCATACCGTGGATAATGATCTATGAATTTCCTTAACAAACTCGCTACACAATACGGACAACCGCCATCTGCTGAAAAGAGAATATCGATGACGAGATCGGCATCTTCATCGTTCATGATCGATCATTTCTTCTTCTTTTTTGGAATATGACATCCATCGCTTTTCTGTTTATCATGAGTTCGTTCTGAGTAAATGACTGCGACTGCGGTCAATGCAATACCTATGAATAACAAAATCCACAAAAACGCAGGCTGTCTAAATACAGTGTTATCATCAAATACTGTCCATAAGAAATAAGATATACAAAACCACGCAAACATAGCAAGTAGTTCGACCACGACTAATTTACCTAAGTTAAAACTATTATTCGTGCTTGATTTAGAAACGCCATGAACATTTTTATTACCACTACTCATGAATATATACAAGAACATCAATTATTTAAACATCGCTGGAATGATCGATCATGGACGACAAAATCAATATGCTTGGTGTCATATCATGAATAAAGAAGATGAAAACGGTGTTTGCCCACCAGACTTAAATCCCGAAATGTATTGCTTCTCATGCGATAAATGTTTTCCGACGATTCAACAAATGGCTCATCACGTTAAAAAAGAACATCCAGAGTTATACGAACATTGGAAAGCAACTGTTCAATCATGGGACGAGAATTGTTGATCATGATAGTTCAAAAATCTGCCGATCCACGAGCGCTCGCTCAACTCGGCATAAAACCATCCGTTAAAAACGTGACAGCACTCAAGAAATTCATCCATGATGACTGTGTTCACATAGCGGGATTTCACTCTGGATATAAACAAGAAGCGGATTTGGTCGTGTGGAACGATATACCAATCGTTGCCAATTCATACTCAACGATCCTTCGTGTTCCGTTTAACGATAAGATGACGATAATCGATGAATTGAAACGTCGAGGTCTTTTCATATTCTCGACCAAGGTATCATTACCAACCGATGAAGAGACAAAAATATTCGCCAACGTAGGCATAAAATGAGTCGTTAAAAATCTTTTTATTTGTCGTGTCCAATCGTTCATCCATCATGAGCACTGTTAAAAAACAACCACGCAATGTCCAGAAAAAAGAATGCTCTGCCGAATCATCGATGAATATAGGAAAACTTCTCACTATCTCGATAATGGTGATAGCGGTCGGAGCAGTTATGTCGATTTTACCAACGTTCTTGATGATAACTGAAATACAGATGTCCGCGATAACATCTCTTGGAGTTATTCTCGTGATTTTTGGTATCGTGATGTTCGGAATTATGTTGTCGAGATATTCAAAGAAACTCTCGGATAAATGATATATATCGTTAACTTTTTTCTTTTTAAAAATAAAATGTTGTGTTTTAAAATAACACGACACAATAAATACTGTTAATTTGTTAGGTGAGTTAACACAGATATTTGGTGTTGACAAACATCAGCAAACATCAGCAAATAGTTGCTTTTTATTTAAAGACGTCACGGTCGGTTTTCGTTAACGGTTCAGACCAAAATCTTTATATCGCTCCATCTCTGTATCCACCAATTAGACTCTTCTCGAAAGCATAAAAACGTGAAATGAATGTCTGTAAGCAAAGGTAAATCAACATCGACGAAAAGTCCACCCGGCAAATCAACAAAAAAAGGACCGGGAAACGTAACAAAATGTGCTACCAAGAAAACAGTCGGATATTCAACGATTGCCGCTGCTGGCGCTATTGCTGCTGTCATCGTCATATCGATGGTTGTATTGATACCAAGATCATCCACACTTAACGTGAATGTTTCAGTCAGTCAATCGTTCTATGTTAAAACGTGGAACGGCACGGAATATGTGACAAATTCATCGTTCTACCCGAATCAAGCGGGATTGTTCGTCATCGCTCTTGAGGGTAAATTTGTGAAATTTCTCGATGATAAATTTGCCAGTAATTCGAGTGCCGTCGTTACGCCATCGATGTTCAACGAGACGGCTGGCTCTGGTGGTTTCGTGGAATTCACGATTCCACCATTCTTGACTACACCTGGCAATAAATCCATTGTCGGCGAATCGTTTTCTGTGCCGTTTTCGAGTGATGAATTCTTGCTGATCATGATCGTGGTGAATATCAACAATGATGCTGTTGGTGATCACTCAATATCTGGTGGTCTCGAATGGGAATTCACATTCATCGACGCCATAACTCATGGACTCAATAAGACCGTGTGGGATCAAACATTACCCAACCTTTTCAAGGGTTCGGTCGATATAAATGCTGTTGGTGGGTATTATAGAAGTTCAACCATCAATGGTGTTAATGCAACTGTCAATGGCGTTGCAACGGCGTTCGAAAACAAATATTCAATCCTTTAAAATTCTTATTTTTTTCTTTTTGTTTGTTCATTAACAAAGTATTTATTTTTGATAGTTTCCTATCATTCATCATCCATCGAAACAGTGATAACGATGACAACTGACGATGTTTGGAACCAGATAAATGATGTTATTAGTGAAATAATCGATGATATTAACAACACAACTGACCACGAATCAACATTAACAACTATTGGCGAACAAGCATTGCGTTTTGTTGTAACAAGTAAGATAGATGGAAACAAACTGATCTGGGTCGACGTGATTGGTGAAGCAAGTGGAATAGGCGTAACCATAAGGATAATGAACGATCATACCGATTCGATGATCGGTTGGTTCAAGAATAATGAAGAATTGTTAGAAGAACTCGATAAATATGTTTCGTGGAACGCATTACAAGAATTCAAGTGATAAAACAATGATTGACGACCAATTTACGCTTAAATGCGATCAATGCGACGAGCAGATCATTGGTGAACCGTTTTACTCTAATTTCATCAGTGGCGATGATGATTCGGTTTGTTACGACATCTGCTCACCGGAGTGCCTTCTCAAATTCATCGCTGATAAATTGTTTGACATATTGAAAGAGCGATCGACTCGATGAACGAAATCAATGTTAAAAAATGAAGTGATGTCGGACGACCAATGAAAAACAAGAACGACCAAGGGTAAAGATAGAACGCATAGTTCGGTATGGAGATCGTGGGTGGGAAGTTAATGTGTATTTTCCAGCAAGCGATACACACGATCATCTCCGCACGGATGGCAAATGGATGTGGGCTGAAACTGATGGAGAATGGGCTCTTCAAGGAATGGATGCCGATCATCCACCGAAACATCCGTATACATTCGATGTTCCACAAGATGAACGACTCGCCCGGAGGTTTTTCTTGATGATCATGGGTGGAAATGCTACAGACGATGAACAAGGACTGACAACAACTATGTTTGCTGTCAAACACGGATACAAGGACGAAATATTCTTTAACACGATCGAACCAACGGAATGGGCGTTGAAACTATATCCACCTGGTGATGACGGCAAGATTTATGAAGTTGAAGTTAGTCCGCATCCAGATCAGACACGAAGCAAGAAAAATCACGACGAACAACAGTATTGGGGCTGGCGAAGATCACTATTCGATGGTATATCCATCGTATGGTCAGTTTTCTATGTGTTTTGCGAATGGATTTACATCCGAAGAAGAACGTGGTCGTGGCAAAGCATATCGTTTGCAAATTCGTGAACTATCAATTCACGATGATACTAGAAAACAATGTTAAAAATCTCTTTTTTCATTTATCTACATCGTGAACCGTCCAGTCAACGGACGGAATGAATGTTTCGTCCGTGCCATCTGGATGCTTGATCATCACCTTGATGATACCGGCATTAGCGATGATTGCTTTACATTGCGTGCAGACAAATGTTTTTCCGAACATATATAACGAGCAGCAATTCGTTGCACTACCATTCCTTGCAGCCAGCGATATAGCATTCGATTCTGCGTGACTGCCACACGCCCTGCATCGTTCCAATTCCGTGCCACTCTTGATTCCGTTCGTTTCTCTATAACACCATCCTATTTCTGCACAGTTTGGCTGGTAGGTGGGTGCTCCGTTATATCCCATTGACACGATATATTTATTGTCACGAACGATGACTGCGCCAATGGGTGAACGAAAACAGACCGACCGTTTGGAAACGTCTTCTGCTATTTTAAAAAAAAGATCGTCCCATGATAATCGTTGTCGTTCAATCGCTTCGGTCAGATGAATCACGCTCCTTCTCAGCCATTTTCTTGACCCATTCAATGACGATAGCATCACAGAAGCCAGCAACGTCTGGATTATAACGAACGAATAAACTGATGATTCGTTGCTTGAACGATGCGTCTGCTTGGATAGATTTCTTGACTACTTCGCCAATGACTGTCCTTGCTTGTTCCATGATCGTCTTGAACTGATCACCAATATTAAAGAGGTCAAACGATAATTTATTGACTTGTTCTCGTAGTTCTTTTAAATCCGATTCTTGTTCATTCGCCATACTATTCACGATGAATCGTTCGAGAAATACTTAATCAGTCCGTGATTTTTTGCAGTTTGCGCATTGTGGCGAATTCTTCCACGGATATTCTATATCCGTGGAACCACAATTGCTACAAGGAATGATCTTACCCTTACTATCAACGACATTGTCGCATTCAGCGCATTGCACGGCGCCACCGTTGACATATTTCTGACGATGGCATTTCATGCACAAATCGATGGTGTCATAAAAACTATTTTTCATTCCATATTCGTCCGACCATTCATATTTCGCAGTGGCTACGCTACCGACAGTTCGAGTCTTTATTTCATCGTCGATTTTTCTATATTTCATCGCGTGAACGGACTCAAATCTCACGATCGTTGCTGTCGAGAAAAACTTTTCGATGAATTCTTCGATTTCGAGTTGTGCTGCCAAGATATTCCATGACGATGTTGTGACAACAACTGTATGAACGTTGCCACCTGGTATGCTACATTGATGGGTTGTCGGACAACTACCAGGTGCTGTCTTTGTAGCATCATACTCTGGAAACTTCAAGATGACGTTCCATTTATATGATTCAATACATTTATCGATCAAATCAGCAGCGATGTCCAAATCTTCGAGATATCCACCATCGTGAGCAGCATTATCGAATTGATTACCACCGCTGTCACCACCATAAACACTATCATATAAGTCGTGAACGATTTCTCGTAATTGCTTGGAAATCTCTGCTAATTTCTTGCCTGTTTCATCATTTTTCGATAGTGGAAACGATCCGCTAGTCATTCTTCATTTCAACTCCTAATTTTTTTCGTATCTCATTAAATATTCGTGATAATATCATTTCTTTCGTTTGATCTTTCGTGATTCGTTCTGACTCCATCATTTCCATGTTAGTATATAATTCCAAGGCATTGCCACAACTATTATCGAAGTATTCGATACGAAATTGGATGTCACGAGTTCGTTGTTTGCCAAAGATTCGCTCACATAATCCACTGTTTTCTTGGAGCAAATGATCCGTTCGTCGCTTCAAGTCATCTATCGTGTTGAGTGCATCGTTGAGTTCATCGATCAACTCATCCTTCGTTTCTCGTGATTTTTTTGCCTTGAATGACATATCATCACGGCTATATACGAACGAACCCTTCATGGGTAAATTCTTCGATCTTCTTGACGGACTTGCCCTTCTTGACTTCCTTGACCACTCGCTTGGAAAACGCATATACTGGCTGTAATCCACGAGCCAATAAATCTGATTCGAGTGATGACATCAAGAACGGTGCTCCACCGATCATCACTTCGCATTCAGCCGGTAATCCGTTTTCGTCATAATCATCTTTTGATAGTTGATTTGAATTGACGAGATAATCGATGAACTCATCTTCGGCAAGTGTCGCGAGTGTAGACGAGACATCACCAATTATCAACGCTGTAGGCAACGTTTCAAATGTTAGCAACGTTTTGATTTTTTCCTTGATCTCTGTTCTCGGTTCGAACACGCCTTGACCACGTTGTTCATCGGTCGCTTCGTGTTGGGTGAGATTCAAGATTCGTGGGTTCAATGAAATGTCGGTTTCATTCCCTTCATCATAATCTTCATCGGACATATTCAATCGAGATTAACATCATTATCCAAACTTTAAATAATTTTGCCTACCAGTGACCAATATTATTACTGAACATTTAAATATGTTTCTTTTCTCTAGTTGATCATGGTCATTGATAAACTCTACAAGCGAATTGTAACGCCGAGTGGAACATCAACGATGCCCGATGGATGGCGTATCGGTGTTTTTAATGTTTTTTGGATCGATGAAGAAGTTGGCAGAGTTCTCGCCGTTTGTATCGGTCGAGGATCGAGTGTCGACCTTCGACGAATACCATTCATCGAAGAAGATGCGAAACATTTAACGTATTCTGGATACTGTCGAATTGTCGTTGATTTGTCGGATCGTTATCACGAAAAATGGACTGGAATGGCGTTAATACCACATCACGACGGTCCTATGTGTAAAGATGATATTTTTGCGAAGATGCAAACAACTGGTAGTTATGGCGATGTTGTCAAGGCAGTGGTTAATATGGCAAAGTGTATGGATTATTATGTTGGTGATATCGTTAAATTACCAGGTCCGGTGAATATCACGAAGGAGTTGAATGAAAAAATGGTTGCTGACGCTATAACATACCTTGGACGTTTGAATAGAAACGATGACATCGTCGTTGATGCGCTCGTGCACGGATGGTAACAATAGATTTTTATGGAACGACATCGATTGTCGTTTCAATATCAAGAATAAAGTAAGTGAATATCATGAGCGAATCAAGTTGTGAATTAATCGACGACGAAAGATTCGACCTACAATATGTTCTCGATAAAATCGCTGAAACATTATTGGCTAATCCTAAAGACGATGAAGAACTCATTCGTGGGTCGTTTGAAGATTTAAAGAAGATGAATCCTCGGAAATTTGGTGGATATGTTGATAGATTCATCACGGCTCTTGATGAGTTGCACGCTGTCTGGACGGAAATGGGCGATGTTTTCGATGTCGGCGAATATCGTGAGCATAAAAAATCAAGAACGAGAAAAATCCAAAAAAATATTTGATGAATGGTGACCTACTATGCCTACAGAAGAACATCTCATTGCCGAAATCAAGAACTTACTCGATCCGAAGGCAGTTGGCGACGATATAGCAGACGAAAATCACGACATTGTCGACGACTTCCTTGATGAATGGATCGAACATCATGACGATGATCTCAAGGATCAAGTTGATCTCAAGGATGGTTTTAATGAATTAGACGATGTTGAGTTGACTGACCATACTTACTACATTTCGCCACAGAACTTTAGCATCAATATTAATGTTGAAGCCAAACTCAACAGCGAAGTCAATCACGATCTTGAAGAAGACGATCTCAAAAAATTGTTCGATGCACTCACGAAGCCAGAGAATTATGGCAGTTGTGAGCAATCGTCTTGAGAATTAACAATATTCACTCCTTTTTTTCCAAAACATATTTAAATTCCATCGATCCAGATACCCTTGATGAGTGATCACATCATGGGAAAAAAACAATCAAAAACACGAACGCCCGTGAAAAACGTCAGTAAAACAGGCGGACAAATAAAAGGCAAACCGATAGCGAAAGCCGCAACCAATATGGAATTGCTAGTCATCGTTTTCTTGATAGCATTCGCTGGTGGTTTTGGATTCTACGGTGCGCTTCGAGCAGCGAACACGAGTGGATTGTCCATAGGAACGGCAGCCACGCAAAACAGTTTTGGAGTCGGGACGTGGTTTCGATACGATGACAACGTTGCATCCAATACAACCGGCGTAACTGGTGGTGGTGGTGGGTTCTATCTCATAGCGAATATCACGAGCATCACGACAACGGGGAATACAGTATATGGTGATCCAATGGCAGCGGCTGTGCTTGGATCGAATGCACGGTGGTATGTTTGGGAATTCACGATATTTAACAAAGCAACGAATGCTAAAGCCAAACCGTCGGTTAAAGTTAACTGGTTTGGAATAAAAGATGTAGGATATAGATATTCAGTCGATTGGTCGTGCTTCTATCAATATTTGATCAATGGATACTCAAATCGTTCGTTAGTCACACCAGCAAAATTTGTTTATACAGATTCGTATAATGTAACAAGACCAATGTTTGTTAACTACGGCTCTTCGTATGCATCAACAGTTAACTCTATACAAGTAAAAAGCCAGATATTTAGCGGGTATAATACAGGAATATACGCGTATGTCAACAATAAATCTGCGTTAATTTATCCGTATGGACCAATCGTTTTTGCTTATTCAAAGCAGGGCGTAGCGACAGGATACGATCCAGATACTGGTATTCTCTTGTGGATGAAACGATCAGGTATATATCTTACTTTGACAGCATTCTCGGTTAGTAATCCAATGGCTTATGGTATAACAAAACCACCATCGCCACAATATCAGATCGTTAATACCGTGCCGAGTTCATTATCAGCAACTAATTGGGTGATTTCCGTCACGAATTATGATGCCACAACGACTTATGAAATGGCGATAATGAGTTCCGATCAATCGGTTGTCAAGAGTGCTCCATTTGGTGCTTTCAAGATTCCACCTATACAATTTGCTACACCGACGTATAACCTGAATGTCCTTAAATTTGGAACGACAACAGTATCGATCTACCTTAGATGCTCACAATACGGTATTTATTCGAATTATACCAATTCAACTGTTGTTTTTAATTCAGCATCGACAGGAATACCAACCCAAGTCACGACGGTGCCTTCGTCACCAGTTGTTACTGTGACAAGTTACAATGGATTAAACGGCACCGCATTCTTGTCGTGGACTGCATCGGGCGGATTCCCATCGACGTATCAGATTTGGGTGTATCATACCGATGGCGCTAATAATTTTCAGAATACTGGTCAACGGTATCCATGGTTAACCATTGCTGGTAATTATAATTCTATTGGTTGGTGGTATTATCTCTACACGACGGTATCAGCATCAATCACGAAATGTGCGTTTTATAATCTTCGCGGCGTCAACGGTGGCGGATATTTCGTGTTTGTCGTTACAGCGATTAATTCAATCGGTTCGAGTCCGATGCCAGCCATTGCCCCGAAAATATATCTTGGAGTGAAAGCTGTATTGGTAACACCAATAAAGCCTCCATCATTTTCAGCGACGATCGATACTGCTATCTTGGAATATTGTAACGTCACGCTATCATGGAAAACACAATGCAATGCAACGAGTTTCAACATCTATAGACGTGAGAATATAACGTTCACCGTGAATGATCTGACCAACGTGACGCTATTGAAAACAATTCCACCTGGCGTGCCGATCAATCCAAACACAGCCATAGCATATGTCGATAAATTACCACCAACGTTCGGAATGACCTATTATTATGCAGTTATGGCTGTGAATCAATTCGGAACAAATATGACGGACGTTAAATCAGTTATCGCGACAAATAAACTATCGTATTGGATAATGCGTGAAAACACCACTGTGCCGACACCGAAAATAACAGTCACACCGAGAACATCAAATGATGGATTTATCACCATGAATTGGACGACAGCACCATTGAACCCTAGTTATGGTCTGGCAAAGGCTTTTAACATATATATGTTCGATTCGTCGTTATTCACGTATAACCTTACTATAAGGATGCCAGATAATAGTATCAAATCAAGATTGATGACTCCCATTCTAATTTCAAAGATATATAATCTATCAACTACATCAGTCGCGATGCGATTTAGATATCCTGTCATTTCTGGTATCGGACTCAGATGTTTTGCTGTTCTAGCTGAGAACAGAATTGGATTGAGTGCATTCAATTTTTCATCGGCTTATATTTATACTGGAGTCAATATAACTGCAAAAGCAATTGTTACAAAACCATTCATACCAGCGACGTTCACTGCTAGTATCGTTAACGGTAAGAAGAATTCAAATGTGTCGTTATCGTGGAGTGCATCAGCAAACGCAACCAAGTATAATGTTTACAGACAATTAGGATCAACATTTGATAGTCCATTTGGTGCCCAGTTGATTGCTGTTGCAACAGGAACGTCGTATGTTGATAAATTCACGATCACTACGCCGACAAATATCTATTATGCTGTATCAGCACAAAATCTCATTGGCGAGAGTCAGTTATCAATAGTCAGAATGGTGAATGGACATATCGTCACTTCTAAACCGCCTACCATTAATTTAACCAAGGCAAGTGATACGTCCGTTAATTGGAGCGTCATACCAAATGCAGTGAATTATGCGTTATATATGAATAATGGAACAGTATTCTACAAGAATTACCTTCTATCAAATATAACTGCTTTTGAATTCAACGGTTATTTGCCGAACGGCGTTTGGAATATATCTGTAACGGTTATAACTGTTGATGATAATTATGAAGGTAACCATTCAAACGCTATCATAATAACAATCACTGATACTCCTATGGCAAATTTAACATATGCGACGGAATCAGTTCCTGTAACGCAGCCATTTGACTATACAACCCTTGCGATACCCATCATTCTTGGTATTGTTGTCGTTATAGCCGTTATATTGGTATGGAACCGTCGAAAGAAGTTGTTCAATAAAGCACCATCATCAACGGCAGTTACTGGCGTAACAAAATCAACGGCTCCGCCGACAGCAGTTTAATCATTTCTTTTCTCTTTTTAATAATCTTTAAATTTCTTGACTCCATCCATCATTCATCATGACAACGGACGACATAGATCGTGTTTGTTTGCTCATTCTCACCGTGTCCGTCGTCACGTTATCATCATCGTCGAGTTATAATTCGTCCAATAAATATGACGTCCCCCGTCTCACTCAATGAGCCGTTTCAAGTGAGGCGGGGGTAAGGTCATTAACTTTTCAAGCGGCGATATGTCGTTCATCGCATTCATCATCAAATTAGCATCAAGTAGGTAGTGCCATATATCATTTACGTTTATATACGTAACGATACCCTTAAATATACCGAATTATATGAATGAAATAATAAAGCCCGTGTAGCCCAGTTTGGTAGAGCGTCTGACTGTTAATCAGAAGGTCGTGAGGTTCGAACCCTCCCACGGGCGTAACCATCCCGGCGTAGCATAATGGTAGTGCGTCAGACCGTAGATCTGTTGTGTGGTGGTTCAACTCCGCCCGCCGAGATAAAATGCGGATGTATCCTAATCTGGTAAGGAGCTAGCCTTGAGTGCTTGCTTGCCATAGGAGCTAGCTTCGAGAGTTAGCTCACCAAGGGAGCTAGCCTAGAGAGCTAGTGAGGTAGAAATGCCAATGCCGGTTCAAATCCGACCATCCGCGCCATTTTAACACTTAATTACAGTTTCGTGTTTCTATTAACAAAAATTTAAATATGTTGTGTTCGTGAATCCATATATAAAGCAAGTAGTGTATAAGGCATATAGTATGATAAAATATCATTGATATGGCGAAGTATCATGGATTTAAAGCATATAGTATTATTGGTTTTTTCGTTCTCGTTCTTGGGAATAGTGCTCGACCTTGTAGCAATGTGGTATGAATTTAGCGTGGTCACTACTGCTACACATTGCGGACAAACTTGCACGACAGGAACGGAAATCGCTGTTTTAATACCATCATTCAACTATATCTTGTTGATGTTGTTAGTTTTCATTATGTTCGTTATGTCGTGTTTAGCAACGTTATTCATCAAGAAAATCGATAGACCAATTAGATTGGGTAAGGTGTGATGGATCATCTACAATTCGTGACTGTATTGAATCGAATACGAAACAACATTGAAACCAAATGCAAAGATTCATCGATGGGTGTTCTTGTCGAACGATCATTCATCGTCTTTCACGAGAAGTATCGTGGTATGGTTTCGTTTCACGTCATGGTGCCTTTCGATGAAATAGCATCTATCACTGATGAAACCTATGATGAACGATTTGATGCACTGTTTGGTCGTTCGATTGATGAGTATATTTCACGGTCAGAGCGAGATAAATCGTATGCTAGCTTGAGTAAAAGTAGTATTTAATTTTTTCATTTTCTCTTCACTGCACTGGTCGCCTAGTGGTGTGGCGCTGGATCGCTAATCCAGTTGTGGATGAATAGTCCCGATGTGGGTTCAATTCCCACCCAGTGCGTTTTTTACTATTTTCACCAAAAAGATTTTTAAGAAACAACGATGATATATCGTCAATATTGAAAGGATGTGTTTGATATGTCAAAGAATACGAAAGCAATAGAACGAGAAATGAACCTACTCAAGGAACGAGATCGTCAAATTCACGACGAACTTGCTCGACTACGAAAGGAACGACGAGCAAGCGCTCAACATATCAAGAAATTGTTTATTACACCAGAGTTTACTAGCAAATCCTGTGGGTCTCCGGTGTGGACAATAGAATTCGAACTCGACGATGCCAAACACACGATCAAGAAGGATGTGAATGAATGGCTGTCGAATAACTATTACATCTTCGATGAATTGATATTCTACGACGATGCTGGTGAGGCAGTGATTCGTGGGTGGGATTTTGACTCCGATGAATTGATCCGTGCTAATGGTGGAATGGTCGATGATTTGCCGGAAGGTAAATGGAAAGAAATTTGATAAAACGTGATAAAAATGACCGCACTATCATCGATCGTTGCTATTAAAACTGCATATACTATCACGATAGGAATTGCGAAAACTGACGACGATCTCGATGATGAAGGATTTCTTCAATGCGGCAAGGGTTTGAAGTTTGCTTCATTAAATGACTTTAGAAAATGGGCTAATGGTAAATCTAACTATATTGTCGAGCACTTTGCATTGAAATCGAGTGGTGCTGATAAGATCATGAAATACATCGAACTTAGCGAAGTGATCAACTTTATTGAAAACAATTTAGTGTTACACGATATCATCTGTGACTAATCACGAAGATTTCGATAAAAATAAAGAATCATTCATCTTTTTTCTGTTGTTTCAACTTAATTGCCTTGTTAACGGCGAGATCGAGTGTTGCTTGGTTTTTCTCCAATTCCTTGACACTCTTGAGAAGACTTTCGCCATCACTTTTCATCGCTCCTAAGTTTATCTTGACTTCCGTCAATTTCGTTGGAGCGCCACAGAGTTTACAAATCATTCCTTTTTCAAAAACGTCGGTTAGTAATACACCAAAGTTATGTGATTCATCAGCAGTGCATTGATGAACGATGCCGACGTATTTTGGATCAATCGGACTGACATTTGCCATTGGACGGTAACACCACATTTATAATTATTGAACAGATTATATAAATCATTGCCTATTAACTTTCTATTAACTGCCTATGTTTTGTCAATAACAAGGATTAAAATTAAGATTTAACTAACTAAATAACAATTATGAGATTTGGATCAATCGAACTGAAATACAAGGATTGTATTTGATAAAGTTATGATTTATGACCTTACGTTTTCTACGATCCTTGCTGAAACCCATCGAATTTTGAATGGACTCAATGGGAACTCTATATTTCACTTTAGAGTTCTTGATACAACCATACAATCGTTTCCAATCAGTGAAATCATCGATCTTCAAGCCAAATCCTTCCAACGGCTTGACAAGAAGATGTTTGATGGATTCAAAGTTAGGAAATAAGATCACTTTTTCTTTTGGCTTCGATTTCTCGATATACTGAGCATTAAATTCAAACGCTCGTCGATTGATCTCGATGGACGACAGGATAGGGTCTGGTAAGGTAGTTTCACGATACAGCAAATTACCAACGAACGATGAGTAGTCTGGAATAACCTTGATCGTTCGTGCTTTAATCCTATCGATGCGTTTAGTTATCTGACTTATTAAACACTTTCGTAACCATTCATTATTGACCAATCGATTGTAATTCTTGCCCTTGATATTATCTTTAGATTTAATCGATAAGTCTTCGATTCCAAGAACGCTGCAATTGAACCCCTTGAAGATGCTGAACAACTTCTTGGCAATCTCGATCGTTTCGTGATCTCGCTTGCCATTGAGGTGTTTCAATTTTTTCACGATGATTTTCGTTCGTTCTTTATCATCTTTGCCGAGTGATTTCAATTCATACTTAACTTTCTTCAAGTCTTTGCTTTTCGTTGAAAAATAAGTGAGATCGAAAACGCCACTCGAAATGAGTTTATTATCATTCCAATCGATGATCGAATAACCGATGTAATTGGGATTCAGATCAATACCCATAATTCGATGCTGTTTTCCGATATATCCTTTCGATTCATTCACGATTGCATCGTCATAGGTTATATACACGTAATTGCAATCCAATTCATATGTAATTGGTATTGATTTACTATCTTGAAGCACTTTCAAACGTTCAAGTTCGTCTTTTAGTTTCTTCTTGAGAAATGGCAGTTTCAAGTCAAAATGAACGCTTCGAGTTGGTTTGAACAATATTTTAGTTGAATCGATGATACTAAATTTGCTATTACCGTTTACATTTGCTTGACCTACTCTAATTATGGGTAACAATTTTTGAAGTTTAAATTCTTCTCGTGATATTTTCCCTTGACATCGTTTGATGAACAGATGTTTTCCACCAAAAATGACTCGTTCACTGCCTTGGGCAATTAATTCTTGTGCTTTGTAAATTGCTGAACCCTTGAAATGTGAATCAACGAAAATATTATTCATTTGTTTTTGCAACACAGTCAATTGAGCGGTCGTTAAGTTATCATTTTCAAGCAATCTATTATACGTGAATCGTATAACGTTATTTTGATTTCGTTGATACTTCAGAACGATTGCTTTATCGTTGTCCGAAATCGTGATTGGTAATTTGATAGTCTTGATCATTATCGATGATGACGATCATTGATCATATAAGGAATCGTGTAGGAAACAAACAACTTTTTTATAAAAAATTTTAAATTTCTTGTTAGATAAATTTGCTTGTGAAACAGAAGATCGCCAAAGAGAAATGTGTTTTGTGTAATCATGAATTTCCACGAAACGATATGGCTTTTCTCGATGGCAAATGGAAATGTTACAGTTGTCTACGAAAAAAGAAGTGATCATCATGGATAAAGATGAACGACGATTTGTTAGTTTGATTGTCGGTGCTGGCGTTTCGTTAGTGTCTGTTCTCACGGGCGTCTTGATAAGTCATCAAATGTCTTCATTATTTATCATTCTATTATCGATTGCTTCAATAATTTTAGGTATTTCTACAAGTTTAACGTTCTTGACTATATTAGTTCGTCGAGCGTTGATCAATGAAGGTCGACACAATCCATTTCCAGATCAAAAATGGTGAAATAAACGTTGGAAAAACAACCGCTCGTCTATAAGCAAGCAGTCATCATTCGAACTGACATCGGTATGTCCGTTGGTAAGTCGATTGCTCAAGCGGGTCACGTCATTCGTGGATCGGCAGAGATTGCCAGACAACAGACACCAGATGTTTGGCAAGCGTGGATCGATGAAGGCGAGGCAAAGATCGTGCTCGCCGTCAATTCACTCGATACATTGGAACGACTCGAGCAGAAGGCAATTGAACGAAATATACCGTGTTGCATCATTGCCGATCTTGGTCGAACCGAATTACCATCTGGCACAATAACTGCGCTTGCCATTGGACCAGCGTTAACAACAGCAATCAATCCGATAACACGAGAATTGAAACGACTATGAAAGTAATGGTGAAATGAATATGTTATTGAGTCCTAACGACATAATTAAAAAGGGCATAATTTCTGGATTCCTTGATGAAGATGTCCAGAAGCAACCAAACGGCGTAGATTTAACCATTGGAAAACTACAATCGATCCTTGGCGATGGTGGTGAAATTGACTTCACCAACGAAAATCGTCACTTTCCAACGTATGAAGACATTGAGTTACCAGCAAAAATACAACCAGACTCGTATCTCGTTCAATTTGCTGAAACGATACGAATACCCAAGAATATGTTTGGATATTTCATGGTTCGTTCCAGTTTGCAACGAATGGGTGAAATGATATTTAGCTCTGGGTGGGATAGTGGATACGAAGGAAAAGGCACCGGACTGCTGTTGGCGACTCGACCAGTGATCATCGATGAACGGGCTCGCGTTGGTCAACTTGTGTTCTGGAAAGCCAAATCAGCAAAGTTATATGAAGGAATCCACCAAAAAGAAGGTTTAAAAAAGTGAAATAAAAAGGAGACACATCATCCTTCTGCTGCTAGTTTTTCTTTTTTCTTACTTTTTTCGACTTTGGCTTTTGCTGCCGCTGATTGACTGCATTTAGTTATTTCAGCGTCGATCTTTTGTGTTTTTGCCAAAGATTCTGCTTCGATCTTTTCTTTTTTCTTCTGTAGTTTTTCTTCGTTGCAGGGCATATTCATTTACCAACCTAAGAAATGAATCATTCATTGTGTTTCTTCGTTTCTTGTTTCACGAGTCGTGCTATACAATTTGTTATGAGAAGCACTCCTTCTCTTATCGCTTGTCTAACTTCCATTTTTTGGTCATTGGTAAGATACACAATGTCTTCAATCTTTTCTACCATATCATCCTTTATCGACTGTATGTATCAGCATCGTCGATATTGGTGCAAGTTTTTGCATTTTTAGGCATATCGATCCATCACATCGTTTTACTTACTTAATTCATCAACACTGCTCTATTGCTGCTTCCAAATCCATCGAGATGAGTGGCAGATCGATACCATCGATGTCAAATAGTCTCACGAGCATATCGTGGGTATGTTTTGAGTGATCCCACATTTCACGAGCCTTTTTCTTCGAACAATTTGGACAGAATTGATCCGAGAACGACTCGAAACTGTTGTCGTAATAATCATTTGCATCGTCGATCAGCGTTTGAACTGCCATCAACGCTACTTCCTTGGTCAACGTTTCGCTGCTCGGTGGCATAGGGACTATCTTCGTTACTAATGCTTCATTGCCATAAACAACATAGATCGTGAACGTATTACGAGGTCCAAAACCAGGCAACGTTTCTTTCATCACGCTTGCTAATCTCACTTTCACGTCCTTATCGATGAATGGAACGTGAATCTTTAGTTCGGTCGGTGATTCACACGACATCGATCTTCATCTTCGATTATGTTCTTGTCGATTGAAGAAGAAGGATGATGTTGACCAATAAAAATATATCGATCCGTGAAGACCAAAATCTTTTAATCGTTCATGATGATCCATCGATCAAGATTGCGTTTTCTGCCAAACAAACGAACGTGATGATTGATGAGTGAACGAGAACAGCAAAGAATCATCGACATACTACAACATAGACGTGAAATCGTCGTTGATGAAGTGACAGAAACTAAGAAATATTACGAGATTCACGACCAAGAAACTGGACAATTGTTACATATCTCGGATAAAACGATGCAATCGATACTCGACAAGAAATTGATACATCTCGTACACGGGTTCGACAAATCTGAACATCAGCAAATATCCGACGGAGAAATACTACGAGAGTATTTAACCGCGAGACTAACGGAAGTCGCAAAACATCCAGACGATATACTGATGGAAACACTCGTTGTACCCGAGAAACCACATTCACGACATCTTGAAGAAATATTCAGAACGTTGATGGAACGAGACGACGTGCAATTCATGGACGCACCGTATAATCGAGGATATAACACCGATGAATTCAAACAACTCTGCGGTAAGGATCGACGACTACCCTATGGCCCGAATGGTGTCGAATATAGTATTTCATTCGGTGATGCCATACGTTATGGTGATGCTGTGGCTATTCTCGGGTTTCCATCCTATGGTAATGGACAAGTGGCGATCCAGATCATCACTAAACCAGCATTCGTGCAAGTATTTGAACGATTACTCAACCACTCGAAATTTACATATGTACCAAACTATATGACTAGTAAAAACGGTTTCACTATCTTCAACGAGCCAAATGATTGGCAAGTCGCTCGTACTTATGATGCACTCGACCTCGCCACGAAATTATTTGGCGGCAGTTGCGGACTTTAACTCTTTATCGAAACGAGCGTGATGATCGAATGCGAATGTGGATGGTCGATCCTAAAACGATGTGTCGAGTTCATTTGCTTGGTGAACATCATGAAATTCATATGTTCGCTGGCAGCATCAATCGAAAACAAAGTGTCACTGGATATATAGAAAATGGATTACTCGAACCCAGGTCGATCAAGAAACGGCACGATCAATTGGTTCGTGAGATGTCACGGCGTGGGTATGAGCATAATACACCGCTTGAACAACCAGACATCTCGTATCTACCAATTGAAGAGCAACGAGCACGGATCGATGTTGCATCGGCAGAAAAGGAATTACGAAAACGGTGCGTGTTGTGTCCAACGAGTGACAAACCATTTGAAGATTGTCAGAAATGTTGGAAATATCACGAGAAGTATCACGGAAAGTGTGACTGAATCATGGTTTCACAAAAGAAATGCAGTTCACTGCTTCACGAAGCAGAAACATTTGACTTGGAATCATACCTTGGTAAATGGTTTGAAATCGCGGCGTTTCCGGCAATCTTCGAACGTGGATGCTCTGATACAACCGCTGAATATTCGCTCGACGGAACTATCGTGACGGTAACGAATACCTGTCGCGTTAAGTTTGGACGTGAAGAAAAAGTAGCAGTTGGCAGTGCAAAGCCATCGAGTAAGGAACGAACCTTGAAAGTAGGATTTCCGCCATTCAAGTTCATTCGAGCAGATTATATCATCGAGTTCGTCGATGAAAACTACCTATACGCAATAGTTGGATCATCTCCAAAACTATATTTATGGATTCTTGCACGTGATCATCGAATCACGGACGATATTCTTGATTGTTTAGTCACTATAGCAAGGAATAAAGGGTATAATACTGACAAACTCATGAGAACATTTCATCATTATGTAGCATATAAGTCGTGAGTAACTATGCCAATATTTATGTCGTTACCACCTGAAATAATGGAACAACTTGAGTGGTTGAAAAAACAGGTTGAACCAGACGCCTATAAGGAAATGGAAAATATGGTGTTAACTACACCACCCAACGAACGACAAGACGTGGTATGGAAAATCATTTCGGATATTCGTGGAGCGGATTCGTGTGTAACCAAGTGTGATGAATCTGACGAACTGATGACGGATGAAGAATTCGATAAATGGCTCAAAAAACGATATAAACAAGAGAAGTGAATTACTCAAACATTATCGTTGTTAAGTTCAAGATACATAATTTCTCGTCGAACTGCCTTGATCTGCTCGTGTATCTTGAATGCTTCACCTTCTTGTTTATTGGCAACGAAAATAGCGTGGGTTTCGAGCAACTTTCGTTCTTGTTTTCGTAGAAATTCAATATCCAACTTTTCAACGATGATTTGTATATCCAGAATTTCCGTGAATGCACGAATTTTACCGTTACGATCGAGCGTTAAATCGAATGAATGCCTACATGGAAATTTAACAATGGTATTTATCATACCAGAACTGCTGATTAGGTCACTTTCAAATGTTTTACATCTATACTTCGTTCCACAGATCGGGCAATTAAATATACAAAATTTAGGAATGATAGTTTCATTATGTCCATCGTGATCATCAGTGATAGCGTCTTCAATGAGTTCATCAAACACTCTAGTGATATCATTTTGTTCATTGGACATACTTTATATATTGAACGATGTTTTTATAAAAGATTTCGTTTGTAACAAACCTTTAAATGATTAAAAAGAATGGTTTGAAATATCGATGAAAAAAGTGAAAATCCATGAATGACGAATGCAAAACAATGAAAACGCCAGTCAAATACATCGATATTCATCATGATATTGGGTGGTATCACGGAACGTGGGAGAAAAACATCGAGTCGATTCGTAAGGACGGTTTCAAGATTCAATTCGATAATTCGTCTCAATACACAAGCGGTGTATATCTTCTCGACCATGCAAGCCATCCACGGATCAGAAACTTTGGTAATGTCATCATCCAAGCATACGTGAACGGTCGATTCATCGATGCAACCAGCGAATATGATTGGGATCAATTTTATAGACAATATGCAAAAATTAGCGATCCTAAAGCGCAATATGATGCTATACGACGAGACTATCCACGAGCCGATGGTGTCAAGATAGGTATTGGTGAACACGGCAATATGCTCGTTGTCTGGAACACTGACGTTGTTCGTTATTATGGAATTCATGAAAAAAGGGAAATTTAACGAAATTGACTTGCAGTTTCGATGATCTCGACTAATTCTTCATCCTTCATGATGATACGAGCGCAATTTCGTAAACACAAATCTGAAATATTAAACACACTGCCTATATTTTTTTGTGTATAATCATCGCTAATATTTCTTCGATCGTATCGTATCTTGAAGAATAAGTAAATGATTGCTGCCTCGAATTGATATGCTGGTCTGCCAAGACCAAGCACTCGATTGAATCGTGAATCGTCAAAAATTGACTGAATTGATTTTACTTCATTTTTATCCAATGCCAAGGAAGCAATCACACTTCTTGGTAGTGTGAGTCGTTCAACGTTCTTGATATTTAAAAGTGAGCGAATTTTAAATATAAGGTGATTTTTTCGTTTCGATGTGATATTTTTCAGTGCTAATGGACACGATACCGCTGAATTCATCTTGATGATCACGAATAATAAAGCGTTTATTATGTCTATAGGTTGGTCGTAGATAGTTTCATTAACGATATATGGTATTGCATCAATAGATAGAGTCTTATATTTATCATCGATGTGCATTTCATCGCAAGCAATGTTTAAGTCGTCGAGCAATATATTTGCACGTTTTTCTTGATTTGGTGCTATGACATCTCGACTCATACTTCTTCATTGGATGGATTTCTATTTAAACATATTGACGAAAAATTTAAATCGAACGACACGATGATATTTCTTGATAAATCGTGGAACTCACCATCGAATTGACGGATACCTGTTTGAACGACTGTATTCATTGTTCATCGATGGCAGGTGAACATCTCCATCACTGTTTATCGTTAAATAGAATTCACGATGTGGTCGATGAAATTAAACCTGATAAAGTTATCTTGTCTGGTGGAGAGCCATTATTATATCCATTTCTTGATGAATTACTCACATCGATTCACACCAAATGCACGATCGGGCTCGATTCGTGTGGATTTGTCAAGGCATCGAATATTCCAAGCGAAATTTCGTTGGTTTCTGATGCTTACATATCCTATTTTTTTCATGAACACAACGAAGAAATAACGAAGCGGGAGTTTTCATTATCAAGAAATTCGATCAATCCATTGAGTTTGATAGGATTCCTCAAGCGAACTACTAATGTATCTGTCTGGATAAATACAATTATGTTTGACGAACGACAGATCATCGATATACCACGAGTTTGTTATGACCTTCGAGTACCAGTTCATATCATCAAACTACTACATCGTGGACGGGCGAGAAACTTAACGATTTTGCCTATCGATGAACAACGCCATTTAGCACTCGAAGTCTTGGATCAATTGAATCCTACGCTTGCGTTACAACGACCACCATCATTTCTTTGTCGACATCTATCTGAAGTTCTACCAGACGATATAGATATTTTATCATCGATTTACAATAAGTCGAAGATGTCACATTCGTTAACACTATCCGAATGTCGTTGTTCAGAAAAACGGACTCTTCTCGTTGATGGCACGTTGATTGGATGTGTCGCTAGTAAGAATATCACGACTGATCTCGACGTGCCGCGGATTTGCGATCGGTGATGGAAAATTATAAAGGGGTTGATACAGGTTGACAAGGATGATCATGAGCGAGATAGAGCAATTCTTTTCTTGTTCAGTGTGTCGGCAGCAATCCGATGACCTAACATTGACCGAGAGTGATGATGTCAAAAACGCTGTCATTCTTCTGTGCAACAATTGTTATAACGATCATTCATCGAAAAATAAGTCACATATTCGTTGCTTCTCGTGTGGCAAGAAGGTCAATATAACCGGCAGAGATGAATTTGAATTTTCTCGTTTATCAAGCAAGAGTGATATTTTTGTCGTGACGTGTTTTTCATGTACGTTCAAGGAAAAATACGCTGAACTCGAACGGGATTTCATCATCACTAATCAAAAAACCTTTAGACGACGTGTCAAGAGTCGTGGAATTAGTCAAATTTATTTAATACAGCATATTCTCAATAAAATTCGTCGAAAATATCCACTCATCTATTTGTCGATACGATACGATTTTCATAAAATAAAAATAAGTCAAATCTTGGTCGACGATGATAAAGTGTCCGATCTTGGTGCGATCATTAAACAGGCTGACTCTGAATGGCGTAACGAAAAGGAAGTAACAATCGATTCTTGGTGATCGATCACGACAAAAAATGTTTGCAATGTTAAAAAAAGTTCGTCGACAGACTGTGAACCTATGTCGACAAAGAAATTCTTGATAACTGTCGTGCCATTGGCAGTTGTATTATCACTCATCTTCTTTGCAATCATCCAATTCACTGGCGAGCAATTAGGATTTCTACCGTATATTTTCGTTGGTGGAACGACCCTCACTAACGGTGAAAACGTCATTTTATTCATCATGACACTTGGAATTAGCATCGTCGTTGCATTGGTTGTCGCATTTCTCCTGTATAAACTATCAAATTCACGACAAAAGAAAAATCGTTAGATGGATAATACCATTTTATGAAACTTAACTTGTTCACCACCATGAGTCGAGTAAAAACCTTGTTTTTCATAAAATCCCTTACCATCATCATGAACTGACACGGAAATAAACTTACATCCTTTATCTTTACAATACGAATCTCGTAACCATCGTATCATCATCGATCCATATCCTTGAGAACGATACTCGACAAGCACGACCAACAAAAGCAGACGAATATTGATTCCATCATCATCGATGACAGCAAATGCCATTGGTTCATTGTCATTTTTCAATATGATACCAACCAATTTGTTGGTCGCGACTGCTATCATCGACCGTGCAAAAATATCGACGGTCAATCCGTGTTGTTCAAGTGTCGGACCAATATATGTTCTCGTTTCTTCGATGAATTTGTCTTGATCATACATTAATTCAAATTCAAGACCATTGAGTGATTCTCCAACTAACATAAGAATGAGAATGAATGATCCTTTAAAAGTATATGAAAATCCTAAATATTTAAGAGAACTCGATGGTATCCAAAGTATCGAGAGTATCGAGAATGTCAAAGAAGTCAAGACCTGCCAATGGTGATGAATACATCTCCGTCGGACGTGCTGCAAAGATGCTCGGCGTTAGTACAACGACCATACGACAGTGGTGTGAGAAGGGAATCATCGAATGCCTTCGTTTACCGACTCGTATGCGTCGAATCAAGAAGTCAGAGATCGATAAGATACTCAAGAATAATGAAACTGGTGAAACTGGTGAAGATATAAATGGAAACGTTTAAACCTCGAACAGTGATATGGGATTTCACGTCGAAGTGTAATTCACGTTGTGTTTATTGCTACGACGCGAATGACGTTGAAAAACAAGATATGACGGTCGAACAAGCGAAAAACGTCGTGTTACCTCGTTTCAAGGAAGCGGGTGTTAAAACGATTTGTTTCAGTGGCGGTGAGCCCTTGTTGCGTTTTGATGATATACTATCGATTGCTACCGACGTAAAGAACGCTGGTATCGTTGAAGTGCTATTAGCGACGAACGCGACGATTATCACGAAAGAGCATATCAAGAAATTCAAGACAGCATATAAAGGATGTGACATTTTTATGTCTGTCCCATTGGACTCACTTAACGATGAAGTGATGCAAGAATTACGCCCTCCGTTTGCTAACGGTGTTTTTCTATCAAAATTGGCAACAAAGTCTGCATTGAAACAGAATGTCATCGTTACTATCGAGACCGTGGTGACATCGAAGAATTTCGCGTCGTATCCAGCGATTTTCGATTTCACGAAGCGATGTGGATCATTGTGTTTTGCCGAAACATATCCATTTTTCAAGGAAGGTCGTGGACGAGATGATGATGAACTGTCATTGAGTGTCGAACAGATACAATCGTTGGACGAAATTAAAATGGCAAACTACGGCAAATGTTTAACGTGGGATTTTATGCCGTTTCCAGTTCCCGACGATGTTTGGAATCTGATAAAGCACGATGCTCGTGACGCGCAGATAACTGAAGGATGTATTGCCGGTCGAGACTATATTCAGATCGGTAACGATGGAACACTCTATCCGTGTTCATTCCTACGTATACCTGTTGGTAATATACTCGAAGATTCGCTCGTTGAAGTCTGGAATTCCAATGAATTACTCACACGGATGCGAAATAGGGATGTTTCTGGTAAGTGTGGAAACTGTCCTCACGTCAAAGTGTGTGGTGGATGTCGTGCTCGTGCGTTTTCCGAGACTGGTGATCCACTTGGTGGTGTTCCATCGTGTAAATCTAGTATCGATGGGCACGTTCTATCAAAGGAGTTCGGAAAGAAAGTGATGAAAACGTACAAGAAACAGAAGTTCTTGACAAAATTATTGAACATTGCCAAGAAAATGAGGTTGATTTAACATGAACATAGACGATCTGATTTATGAGTTCATAGGCGCATCATTTATCATTGCTGCATCGATGATCTCACTCGGCTTATATATGAAACGACGCAGCAAGCTTTTGGCATCATTTTTCGTTGCATGGTTAACGATGGCTATGTACGTGCTTTTTACGGCGATTTCTGACCTTTTCGAGTCTCCTTTAATCGCTCGCATCAGTGATTCTATGTTTCCGACGTTATCACTTGTGTTTTTCTTGGTATTTCTCGATTATGCCCAGAACGATCAGGTCTCGCCAAAAAAAATGGCGTTCGGTTTTTTCGTCTTTGCCATGATCTTCACGTGGGTATGGTATCCAGCAAACGAAATATTGTATATCAACGGCACTCGTTTCTATTCGTTCTACGACATCTATTATCAGGTACAGAACGTCTGCTTGGCAGCGCTCGCTTTTATCATCGTGTATTGGTTCATCATCACGGCGCGTTCATTACCTCCATCACTCGTGAAATTACGACCATATCTCTATATCGGTTCGGTCTTCGGTCTCATGGCGAGTGTTCCAGTATTCGTGGCGAACGTTTTTACCGACTTGGTAATATTCTCTTTTATCGGTACTGTTGGAATAGCGTTCATCTCGACGTTGGCAATCAGAAAGGAGCCGCGCCTGGTTCATTTGCTGCCGTTCAAGGTTTACCGATTGATAATTTCGTCAAAGGGAGGTTGTCTTTATTATGAAAGACAGTGGTGTGACATCGATGTTGATTCCGTGATGATCGCTGGTATGATGTCTGCCATTAACTCCTTTTCAAAAGGTGCGCTCAGAGAAAAAACGGATGATGACAATCTCAAGGACCCGTCGTTGAAAACCGGTGAGAAATTCGATGCTGGTGCAATTTACGAGATGCGATTGAAGAAAGCCGTGATCCTATCTGAGATGCAATACGCGCCGGTGAACATTCTTCTTTTATCGTCCAAGGCATCAAAAGACCTCAAGGTCTCGCTCGAAGATTTTTCTGCATCTTTTATGCAAGAATTCAAGAGCGAACTATATACAAAGGACGGATTCGCCATCGAGGTAACTATGGCAGACATCAACTGGGTTTTCGGACAAGAAAAGATCGACCGCATCACGAACAAGTTCTTTTCAAACATATCCAGTTTTATATAGTATCATTTTTCTTTCAGGTGATTTGATGGGTTTTATGTCTGATGATGCTTATAAGTTCCCAAGCGCGATGATAAAAGGTGCTCTCGCAAACGCCCTTTTTGTCGAGATGTGGTATTTCGAGATGTTCGATGCTGTCGCTGACGTGGAACTATCAATGACGTTTTCGATCAACAACCCGCGGGACGTTGCTCTCGGCAAGGTATTCGGGTTGAAAAAATCATGCGACATACTTTCTGGAGTGGTGTTCAGCAATTCACGGAGAAAAACGAGTATTGATAATTACATCGACTACTACGAAGCGAGGGACGATGAACTTTATGTCAACTTCGGGAATTTCGCTTTTATCGAGGCTGTTAGTGAATCATCGATACATCTTCATGGCTCCGACCCGTATATCGATGTTGAATACGATCTCGTATACCACCAGCTCTTACCGCATCTACCACCGCAAAAGACTCGAATATCGAAAGGAAGGAACGACCATTTCTGGTTTTATCCAAGAATGCCCGCCGCTCTCGTTGAAGGAAGCATAACGTTTGGTGGAGAAACTAGAAAAATACACGGGAAAGGGTATCATGATCATGACTGGGGTTCGCCGACCAAGCTCGCGTGGTCACCTTTCATAGTTATACCAATGAATGATTGCTGTATAATCACGTATGTTTCTCAAGGGAAATACGGGAATGTTTATCTCTTGACTGATGGAAAATGGAAAGAACTTCCGATGCCGAGTCTTGACATCATCGAGACAACGAGACTTGAATACATTGGTAAGAGAAACGAGATCGTTCATTATGATTGTCCGTCAAAGATGCGGATCACGAGTGAAACTGACAGGTACAAGGTTGATTTCGTCGTGAAATCGAATGATCGTTTCATCACATATGATCTTGGTCTCGAGAAGGGAAAGAAAAAAGTGATGCACGCTACAGGAATGATTTCTGCCAACTACATCGCCAATGGTGAGATATATATTGACGGTTCCGTCATGAAGGTGTTCAGCGATGTCGGCGCGACGTTTCAATACTACGATGAATTTGATTACATCAAATTCTTGTTTCTATGACTCGATGATCGTTGATAGATTAGAATATGGATGTGTTATCATGAAAAAACGAATCGTGGCAATTGATTTGTTTCGTGGTTTCAGCATGGCGTTGGTTATTAACAGCCACGTTTTCTTTGGATTGCAGTCATCTTCATCATCCTTGTCAAGTTTATTCGGTGATCCGATTAGTCTATGGTTCGCGTTCTTTGCATCCATTGGACAATTGTTTTTTTTCGTGTCGGGATGTTCGTCGATGATTAGCATCAACAACGATATGGCAAACGGCGCTACTGCAAACAGTGTCGTGATCAAGAATATTCGTCGGGGTATGTTGATATTGTTCATAGGAATACTGTTCGATCCTGTTGTGTATTTTCATTTTGGTCACGTTGATACGTTGGAGATAGTCGGACTAGCGAGTATGGTTGTACCATACATATTCGTGAAATGTTCTAATGTGAAAAATCGTGCAAAAACTATGATACTGATTGCCATCGTTATAGTAGCAATATCACCCATTATTAGACTCATCGTCGGATATCCTATCATCGACCCTAACGCAGAAGCGCTTGTATATTACCAATCACCAAGCGGAATCGTTGAATATATTCAAGCGTGGTTGACAACATCATTTTTCCCGGTGTTTCCATATCTCTCGTTTTTCTTCGTTGGTGCGTGGTTCGGATCGAGAATACTTCGTTCAGAAGCAAATAACGACGAACGTAAGAATAACAAATATATGCTAATTAGTGGCATATGTTCTTTACTCGTTGGCATTTGTTTGTTCATCATACCATATCTGTTCATACCCGACGAACTCGATAAACCACAATGGCAACAGTCGTGGTGGGTTATAGAATTATCATTTAATATCCAACCAATGACGATCTGTTCATTTCTTATATACAACGGATTCATCGTCGTGTCTCTATCTGTGTTGTATAGAATCTTCGATATAAAACATTCTGATACAACAAACAATCGTCTTGGCGCTATATATACAAAATCTCACGTCGGTCACCTATTAAATACGTTTGTTCGTTACTCATATTTATCGTTCACGATTTATATATTACAGTACTCATGGATACCTATTCTACGGATAGTGACAATCATCACCGGCGAAAAAATGTTATATTCAATCGATGATACATTAACAAGAGTTGGTATATGCTTGTTGGCTAACGTAGTGTTCGCCATATTCGCTAAATGGATGTTTAATGATCGACGACGAATGAAATACACTGTTGAAACCATGGTTAAAGTGTTTTCATCGAATTAACGATGAATGATGTGAATGATCACGATAAAAAATCATCGTTATTGACAAGCACTGTTAGTCACTCACGGAATTTCTTAAATATGTGTGTATTCATCAATTAAATTAGGTGAAAATGAAAAATGCATCCTATTGTAAAAATCCGATCTGGATATGGTAGTGCAAAGTTAATAGTTAACGGTGAAGAAGTCGACTTTCCAAGTGTCGATGAAATAGATGATACATTCGATAATGGTGAGAGTGTTGATCTCGATGAAATGCTCAAGACCTTTGCCGAAGATAAGAATTTGTTGATGCTCTGTGGCGATAAGAAATTGACCGATAAGAATATCAACGATTTGGCGGATTGGTTTCGTCCATATTGGTCGAGCATCGATGATGTTCTTTGTATCGATGAAGATTGAAAAATAGTTTTCTTTTTTTATTAAAAAGTCGATCGCTGTTAACCAAATCTTTTTATTTGTTGTATCGTGTATTGAGCCTATGTCAGCAACTATTTCTGGTTCGATCGTTGAACAATTGTTGTCACTGCTCAAGATCGATTTACCCGACGAGTTTTATGATTTACCAGACAAGGAACGAGACGCAAAACTGAACGATATGTTTTCATCGTGGTTTTCGTCATTACCAACGGACAAACGTGCAGAGATCGATGGGCTGTTTGATGATCTGATGCGACCATATAAGCGAGAAATGGAGATTCGGGCGATGGAAAAAAATCTCCAACCAATCCTTGCAGAAATTCAATTAGAGCACGCCGCGGAATTATCATCCACCATTAAGTTCACGATGCCTCAAATGTATAAATTGGATGACTTGCAGAAAAAACCCAAAAAGTCACGACAAACAACATCTCACGAAACACAATAGGTGAAACACAGTGGATTTTGAAAAGGATAAACTAAAGGCGTTCAACAAAACTCTAAGAGACTATATGGTCGAAATACGAAGAATTGTGAGTCAGAACGACGATGAAACTTCAAAACGTATCGTGAGTCTGGCTAATATGGCATTACATTTCACGGAATGACGCCTGCCATCATTCACAAATTTTTTTCAATGCCTTGATGTTTCTCGTTTCATCTTTTAAAATGAGATCATCCAATTCATGATATTTATCCACTAATGCATCACAAAGTTTATCCCGAATGATTTTTTCTTTAAATCGTAGTTCCGAAATGCCGGGATAATTTCGACGCATCATTCTTTTATCATTATCGGATAGTTCTATAAATGAAAGTATTTCATTCTGTTTTTCTTTATAAGATTTAATTCTATCGTTCCTTTTAGCCATTAATTCTTCACGATTAGCCATTCTATATCACTCTAACTTGAATGTTGTTTGCTTGCCTTCTTTTATATCTTTCATCGTGCAAGGTTTCTGTTCACGTTTAACATTACCACCGACTCGTTGTCGCTCTTTCGGTTTTGGTGGTCGTCGATTGCCTATTGGTTTCGTCATCGATCATCACTGAACGCGGACAACACTAACATGATAATAGCCTCCATAGTCATCTTCACTGGAGACTCTCAAGACGTCTGTCGAATCACCAATATTCATCCGTTCATCAATGTTATCAAGTAACTGCGTTATACTGACGGTAAAACCATGAAACGTATGTTCGACTTCTTTAGGCATATCGTGAGTAAAGAAGTGGTCGACAAAACGTTTGATTTCATCTTGTCCATTTTTCGTGACCATTGTATCCAACTCTGGCACGAACGAATCCAAAACATCATAGACTAACTCGCTGAAAAAGTCTGGATTTCGTAACTCATCTATGGAATTGACGAATACTGTTTTCTTGTTAAGTTTAAACGGTCCAGATTCGCAGTCATACATTTGATTATCTTGCTGCTCATAAAAGAGCATAAATCGTTTAGATTTGGTTTCACAACTCATGATAGATCACTCATCGATCACCATCAACAAATAAAAATCTTTTCGTTACAGCGGGACGATACTTTTAATAACGAGCCAGTATCCTATCTTTTTTTAACAAAAATTTGGCGATGGCATATCGATGATACCCATCGAAGAGTAAATCACCGCCATCATCTGCTCCACCCTTGATCAAGACAACTGGTACCCACTTATCGAAACCCAATTCGAGTAGGCTATCATATCGTTGTTTATCATGAGTTGATGGGTTGAAAAATTCGTCTCGTGATATTTTCCACGGTTCAAATAAACGAATATCGTGAAGACTAACATAAAATGGTCCAGATGACTCTCGGCAACTCACGTACAAGCGCCACCAATTGGTTTTTCGTTAACTATGCCTATTTCTTCAACCGTTAAACGATACGCTTTGCCGTTTTCACGTTCTTCATCAGCATCAACGCCATACGCAAATTGAACGTCGAAGGCAAACCACGTTGGCTGTATCATGACCATATCGCCATTTTCTAACCAACCCCAGTAGTCTGGGTGGTTTTCTTCTTTACAACGTGGATGTGGATGGATTCTATCTTGATTGTCGTTAACTCGTATCATCACTTCGACAATACACGCCTCGTCGTCATACAACTCAACAGTTCGTGTAGAGTTCGAAATATGAGTGTAAACAATATCGTTAGTCCATGAATAATGGTATTTATTGGCATATTTTTTCCATTCTGCGTCACAAGCATTCTCGTTGTTCATGAGATGTCACGAGTTATTTTTCAGTGATGATGGTGTTTTCATCGTTCGATCATTTAAAACTTTTGTGACCCAACAAATCCTTTTATTGGTAGAAATCGATCATTCATCAATTCGATGTAACACGAAATGGAATCGTTAAAAACCAAAATTGATGATATATCATGGCAAAGAAAGCAGTTCCAGCAACGTGCACAGGTAGAAGTGAGAAAATTCTGACTGACTTAGCGAAAGTTGATACGCTTCTAAGCTATATTGGTGAAAATATCTATTTCTTGCATACACAAGGCAAACTTGACGAAACGAGCGTTCATCTTATCACTGAACTCAAGAAGGCTGCTCAGTCGTTGACGATGGCTGTCGAAGACCTTTGTGAATGAATCTTTTTTTAATTTTTATACTTAAAACTTACCACCAATCTAATGAAGTAATCGTGTCGTGACAAAATGTTTAAATATCTCGTCAAGGATTAAAATCGTGATGGAACGTGGAACAAAAACTTGCCGATAAGATCGCTGAGATGCGTGACTATATGGATGAAATTGAACGATCACTACCCAGCATCGTCAAATTACGAAAGATGATGAAAGGCGATCTGAAATGCAACGCTAAAATATTTCACAGCGCAGCGAAATCTCTTGGATATATCCATCAAATGACAGTTAACGTTAATTATTCGTGTATTATGTATATCACTCACGCACCGTTTTCAGCATTTGGTGAATATGACAATGAAACGATACAGGCGAGGGAAAGTATCATGATCGAAATGTCGAAAGACACCGATATCATCAAGAAAATGCTCGATCTAACCTATCCTATCATCGAGGATTTTGCCAAGATCGATCCGAAATCACGTGTCGGTGAAATATCCACGAAGGCTATCGATAAATATATATTAGATAATAAATTGAACTGTGGTGATTGATACGATGGCAAAAATAAAGCAAAAAGGATGCGAACCTACTACATCATTGAAACGAGCGAGTGACGGACCACCTGTCAGCGAAATTATGCCGATGATCGACCATATTCGTGAACAACGATTGAAGGTCGAAAAAATGCTTGATGGCATAGACAAATGATGATTCCACTCAATCTCGCTAAATATAACAACTAACGATAGTTAAACATCTTTCATTTTCAACAATTCATCGACAATGCAATAAATGGTTTCGTCAACGTTGAAGTTATTTTTTGACGATGTTGGTATGAATGTCACTAAGTCGTTGATACTAACTACTTCGTTTGCATCGAAGATAATTTCCATCAAGTCTTCGTCATCAACTAGGTCTTGCTTCATACCAACTAAAATGATTGGCGCTTTCGGTGCTTGTTTTTTGATGATCTTCAACCAATCACCAGTCATCGCGAGAGTATTTGAGCGACTAAGATCAAAACACAATAAAACACCATCCGATCCACTGATGTATTCTGGTTGCATGAATCGAAATCGTTCTTGACCGCCTAAATCCCATAACACGAGTGATATTTTATATCCTTTTCTTTCAAGAATCTGTTTATGAAAATCCACGCCTATCGTGAGTTTAGTGTCCTTCAAGAACTCGTGATGGATGAATTGATGGAGAAGACACGTTTTTCCGACCCCGCCATTGCCAGCCGCGAGCAATTTCCAAACGAAATCACTATCATCATCCATGACTGAAAACAAGAAACGAAAAATATAAAGGCAATTATTTTGTTGGTCAATCGTTCGGAATTAACACGAACTCCCTATTTCATCGATTCTATGACGAATATCCGGCGAGTTGATATTGACCCACGATCGTTCCTCGTTGTCAGTCTCTAAGTCACGAACGATAAATTTTTCAACGACTTCATTCATCGCTACACGAGCACGATCCAAAAAATCATCGTCATCATCACTATCTATAAAACTTGGTTCGAAATCACTCTCCGCGAGTTCATCACCATTTATCAACGCATCAAGTGAATTCTCGATCTCTTCTCTTTCATCGTCGCTTAATGGTCGAATCTTACTAACTTTATCGTTAATTTCACTGACAAGCCGTTTCGCAGAATACTGACTTGGAATGAAAACTAGATGACATTCGTTTGACATATCGATCACGACGATCACGAACCTTAAAAATATTTTGTAGTTTAGATTCAAAGTCATTTTACAACACGATAGGTAAGGAATCGTGTTGTATCACGAAAACTTAAAATATCTCGTGTTAGTCATTGGATATTGTTCGGAATGACCGTGAATAAAAATGACAAATGAAAACGATGCTCTGGAAATTCAGTCGCTGATCGAACACGCTGAACGAATGAGTCGAGGCATTTTAACGCCTAACAACGAAACATTGGCATTTTTCTTTGATGATATGATAGCGAGTCACGGACATAACGTAGGTATGTCGATTCATGAAATTAACGATGCCTATTTCATTGAATTGACTCACGATATTGTTGAAGTCGAGATCGAACAGTTTGGCGAACGACGACTCAAGAAGATTTACTTACCTAAACTTATTGGTGAATTTACATCTGCTGAATGTGATGAATTAAAAAACATCCTTCGTCGATCGTTGAGAACAGTGCTTGGTTCATCGTGTAAAACATAAATTTAAAAAATTAGATTTTCAGAACCGTCGACAGTTATTGAGACCCAACGCCTCGTTCTCGTCGATAGTTAAAGCGATGCCCGTGTTCTCTCCATTGTAGTAACTATTATTATCCCACACCAAGGTATACGAGACTACTTTTCGTTCACTTTCGTTCAAGATACCAAGGTCATCTTTGCGAAGGATAACTTCTTGATGTTCAACGATGTAATAACCGATATTGTGGGTAGCGAGAACGTTCATTGCCTTCTTGAGGTCTGCAAAGGTAGAGAATTTTACTTCCATATAATCAAGGATCATGAGTATCAATAAAAGGGTTCTTACTCAACCCAAATCTTCATAAATGCTCACCCCGTTACAGCATTTATGTCACGACTCGATATGGCGACGATCCACGCAATGCTCGACAACTTGATAGAAAAACGAGTGCCGTTTTGTTGTGAACCGCAACGAAATCTTGTACCGAATCTAACCATCACGGCAACTCACGTCGGAAAACCAAATGTGACAGCGTTTGCTGGAGCGTTATTCGCTGGTATAGATAAAATTGCTGAAGATATAAATGAAGAACGGTTGCTCATTTCAAAAAATAGCATACACTATTCGATACAATGGTCGCATGAAAATGGTATGACGAAATACACTGTTTATTGCGGTGTGTTACCAAAAGAAACATCGTGTGACTGAATCCAAAATCTTTTTAAAATTTCATGAAATGTATGATCTGATTTGAAGTTAATGGTGTGAAAATCATGGATATCGACGTGCAAGGAAAAATTCTCCACGACGCTGAAGTCATCGACAATAAAGACAACTATATCTTCTATTGCGTTAAAGGAAAAATATATGTCAACGATCTGAATAGCACCAAACATCCAGATATTAAGCCTTTATCCCAAAACGCAGAAGCACAAAAAATATTTGATGAAAGTTCCAAGAAGTTTTGTAAATCGTGAAATCTGACAGTTTAAACCATGTTGGATAATATTTTTCCTGTTTTTTCGTAATCATCGAGATCACGAATCTCGAAGAGATATCGCATAGTTGTTTTTATCGATTGATGACCAAGATATGTTGAAATACTGCCTATAGGAACGCCGTTCTTGATCAAGAACGATGCAAAGGTTCGACGAAGACAGTGAGAGCCAATCGTTTTTCCTATCGTTGTGCATCGTTTCGCATATTTATTGATGAAATTGATGACCGACCGTTGATTAAACTTTTGTCCAGCACGTCCAATAAAGACATACGGTGAGACTACTGCTGTTTTCATCGATACTCGTTGATCATCGATATATCGCTGTATTTCACGAGCAAGGGACGACTCAAGTGGAATCGTTCGAACTGAAGTTGCTGTTTTCGGCTGCCAGTCATCTATTTCATCATCGTCAAGATGAATACTAACACTTATCGTGTTTGCATAAAAATCTATGTTTGATTTTAGCACTTCAGCGAGTTCACCAACTCGCAATCCAGTCATCATCTCCGTTTTTATCATCAGACCGTGAGTAGGGTTTTCACGAGATGCGGCTGTGATCAATTCTCGTCGTTGTTCTAACTTCAATGCAAATTTCATTCGTTTAATTGTATAATGTTTCACGACATCTTCGTTAGTTTGCTCAAACTTGGCAACGAGATCGTGTTCAAAAAAATCGTCATCGAGATGAATTGCGTCGCTCGTCATGATAAGGTATAGGAACAGAGAATTGAAAAATGTATCGAGCAAAAAGGATAAAAGGATAGGCAGAGACGATCAAATGTAATATCTGGATTTCGTGATATATCATGAGCAGTATAACAACCATAGATATTCTCTATTATGAACCACGGGATTTTGTTCGATCTCGTGGTTCGTCATTCGATACTGAACGCTGGGTTAAAAAACGTGGTCAAGGCGACTCGAACATCTATTATCCACCGTCGCCAGACGATTATATTCATGTTTGTCGATTCAATTCGATCCATGAGTTGAAGGAATCGTTAGAAGCCGCCGGATTCGATGATGTTCAGCGTTTATCCAACATCGTCAACAAACCAGTGACGATTAATTTCATTCGTTCATTGCTTGATACCATCTTTATGGCATTAAACGGCAATTTTGACAGAACATTGTTGATGTCGTGTCGTGCAACAACGAGTCACGTCAAGGGCGGAAAAAAGATGGGTGTTCGCAAGATGGAGATCAATGACATTGCTAGTATGATCATAGACGGTGCCAAACGTTTTTTCATCGTGAAAGAAGATAGGGGATTTGTTGAATTACCTGAAAATTGGGAGAACTCGTTCGATGCCAGTAATCCAGTCCCTCACGATGTCGTCAGCCAGTGTCAAGATGTTTCTGAACAGGATCGTGGTGATATAGCGTGGGCAACATTCGTTTACCAACAATGGAAACGATTACCGATGGATATGTTGAAATTTCGACTGAACCACGACCCACCATACACCAAGGATGAAGTAACATCCGTCGCTGACTTTGTATTTGCTGATATTAAGCCAAACGTTTGTTTATCGACAGATGATGAAAAACTCATTCGTCGACTCCTTCAAAAAGTAGCTGATGGGTATTATCTCGGATAAAATTTATCCAATACTTTTTTTAATCATTATTTGCCATTTATAACTGTTGTAGCAAATGTTAATACATCATACGGCGAATCGGAAAACAAATTGAATACTGGCACATCGTATAGCATAGCAACCCGTATCGTTGTTGCCGTGCCACCAACCAACTGACCGCCCTTCGTCCACGAAACCAAGAACTTCGATGGTTTATCCAAATTTCTACCAAGAACTTGATACACGTCTCGACCAAGAATGCCTCTATATTGACGAGCATATTCTGGCTTTGGATGAACTTGTTCAACGATTTCCCACGCTGCGTCGCTAATGTGACCTGACAAATATATCTCTTTATGTTTATAATTTTTCACGCCGTTCTCGAATGCTTGATCCGCTTGTTTTGCGTGACCAGACCGAAGGATGAACCCTATCAGTTCAAGTTCCGATGCCAACATTGTCATCACGGCACATATATCATCTGGAGTTTCACGACTGCCAACGCCGGTGTAATACAGTAATTCACTGCACTTTACCACTGAAATACATCTCCGCATCTAACCATTCACAAAAATCTTCATGAGTTTCATCAAATTTAGCGAGATCAGCAAGAAATCGTCGAGATCGTTGTTGAAATATGGGTATTGAGTGGTTTTTTGTATACTTTCTCATTGTGTCCTTGATATTTGCCTGCAATTCGATGAATAAGCCCTTCGCCTTGTTAAAATCATCGATTGTTACCGTTTTATAATTATCACATTCAGTGTCAATTCGTAAACGTCCACCATCATCGATGATGAATGGAAACATCCGGCAAGTGATGGGTCGCTCGTCGTAAATAGCACACAATCCGTTACTATCCTTGAATACACATCCATCCCACGAGACAAAGGTATATCCATAATCTACCAACGATCTAAGTATTGTTTTCCTATCGAATCCATACTTACGAATGATCTTATCAATTTCTGATTTAGAAAACGTTAAATATGAATTCTTACAACACGTGCCACATCGTGAACAATTCACGACGTAGAACCTCCGACAGGCTGGGTCGTCTTCTCGATTATGCGAGTTGCACTGATCAATCGAGCATCAAAGCAAAAGAGAATCGTTGTTATCACATCCTTATGACCCAAATTTCGTGAAACATTGATCAGTGGTGATTTAGCGAGAATTTCATTGAAGGAATACGTTCGACGAAGGATTCTCGTGCCAATCTTCTTGCCGATCGTTTCACACTTCTTCGCATACGTATCAACCATGTAAATGATCGTTTCCTTGCGAAATGGTGCTCCATTTCGTGATGCAAACACATACGCGTTGGGTTGATCACCATCAACGGAAAGCATATCCATCGTGCTGTCGGATATCTTGATTGACCTCGTCGAATAATCACGCCTATGGATAATACCATCTTCGTCATCGGTAGGCGTTTCACCACGTATCGTCAATTCACATCTCGACATACTCAAATTTTGGTAACGAAGATTGACCAATTCATCAATCGTTATGCCGGTTTCAAGAAGAACACGAAGCATCTTGATATGGTGCTTCTTTTTGCTGGCAACAGATTTCAATTCACGAACTTGTTCAGTCGATAGAAAATCCTTCGTTCCGTAAATGTTCACGAACTCGATTATATCACTATTCTGTTGCTTGAACGTCGTTATGATGGCATCAGAAATGGTTTTTAACGATCGTGACACATTACTGGCGACGGAATCGTTATCATCGCTCATGATTGAAGTATATCCGCTCGTTGATATAAATATTTCGTCAGATTTAAAACCAGTGAACGATGGAACGATGACTGGATCATTAACGATCTGTTGTTCCAAAGAAATTATCCTACGAGTTAACGATATGTTTGCACAGATATTCGATCATGACGGATCGAACCCAGCCCGGATCGAGTATGTGGATGAAGAGACCACGAGAAAACTGACGAATATCAGTTTCATTCAATGTTAACGTTACACCATCAAATAGACCACCAGTTACAGAGACGATATATTTCGTTGGGTCGTCTGGTGATACAGTCGCCTCAACGCCGAACATATTTTGTTCGTTTCCATACATAAATCGGAATGTGTTTTTATCGTTGAGTGTTGGTTTATTAGTGCTAACCATCATGGTTTGTCACATCGAATAGAACTTCAATTTGTATATCGTTAAAATGCAACATCATGTACTTGAGAATGACTCGTCGAAGGTCACATTCATCACGAACACAACGAATATCCATCGTTAAGTGTTCAACATCGGTATCATCGAGCGCAAAAATAACTTCTTCAAATACACCCTTGTAAATTGATGCTGTATAATAATTTTTATAGTTTGCGTCTGATACGACCATATCAAAATTTCTTGACTCATCTGGAAAGACAAAATGCCAAGCACACGCCCACCTGCCAGATGCGCACTCGATGTAAATATAGTTCGTTCTAATAGTTTCGACGCTGATAGCCATATGTTTATCGCCATTGTTTCCTTCGTTTATTTTGTAGTTGAAATTCTAGATATGGACTAGCAATCATTTGTTTATTTTCCTTGAATCTAACCATGAAAAAATAAAGGATCACTTGCCGAACAAAGGATGTATTATCGTTGCTTCGCATCATGTCATCGAATATTATTGTTTCGTGATTATCAAGGACAAAATGAATATTATCATACTCACCGCCGTGGAACCATAACAATCGAACAATATCATCGTGAACCAATCTGTAATTGAATATCTTAAAATTTTCTGACGTGTCGTCAAACTGAAACTCATATACCGTGTTGACGGGACTATCCTTGACGATGATTTTCATGAATCATTCGTCACCTCGTTGTTGATATGGATTACTAACGATTTTGATATTTTGTTTAAATATCTTCATGAAATACTCATTCATGAGTCGTCTCACATCCGATTCATCGTTAACGTTTCTCAATTTGATGTCTAACTCATTAACATCATTATTATCGAGATCAAAGAAAATATCATCAAGTCCATTGCCGTAAAAACGGATCAATTGTATGACTTCTGTAGTGAGATATTTATTGATGGTGATCGCCATATCTTTCGTTTCGTCATCAAACGTGAAAGAATATATCGTTCGATCGTATCTGTGATTGATGAAACACTTCATCACATCACATCTTATCATTTCAGAAAAATTCATATAAGTCTGCTGCCTCTGCTAATATATCCAGATTTTTAGGGTGATTTTGCGGAATTATCAATTTTACATTTTTCTTGAAATGACTCATGAATAACCGATACATAGTTTGTCTAATGATTGATTCATCGTTTGCCCTTCTCAACACAGTGTCAAGAAATTCTGCATCACGTATACGAAGTAATAACACGATACTATCGTATTCACTGCCCTTGAACCAGATCATTCGTATCATATCCGTTCCCATGATATGATGATTTACCACACGAAAGTTTCTTGATTTATCGTTAAACTCAAACTTGTATATCGTTGTGTCCCGATCATAATCATCGATGCTTTTTTTCATCATTTTATCACGTTTTCTTTACAGACACGTTGTCTATCGAAATACTTGATAAAGTATTCTATCATGACTCGTCGAACATCAGATTCATTCTTAACTCTAAGTAATTTCTGGTAAAGATCAAACACATCTAAATAATGAAGATTAAACATAATGCCGTTGAGTATACCACCACTAAAGTAGATTTCTCGTTGATACGCATCTGAATTTGAATACGAATGAATGATGATCGTGAAATTTCGTGAAACATCATCGAATGTGAAGTCAAACGCTTCACCTGGTGAGTTACTTCTTAACTTGACTTTCATCAAATCACAAATCCGCGATCGTTTCAAATTTGTCGTGGTTCACGGGTATTCCAACGAGTCGTTCATTGAAACATTTCATGAAATACTCCATGAGAATTCGTCTAACGTCGGATTCATCACGAATGGTATCCAACTCATTCATGAAGATAATATTGTCATGAGATTTCATGAGTAATGATATATTGTCAAATTTCCCACCATTAACGGTAATTAATGTATGACCTGGTTTGAGTGATGATTCAAAGACATCAATGCTCACATTCTTTCGTTTGTCAATAAAATTTATGTGAAATGTTATACTCGATGCAAATCTATTAACAGTAATGGTAACTAAATGATTTTCATCACGATATGAGTTATATTTATATTCCAATGTGTTAATCCGTTTCACGAGCATTTTATAGAGAAGTTCAACATTTTTATACGCTCGCTCCGTTAAAAAACGTCCCCTATTATCGAGTGCCCTTTTTGTGTTGAACGCTATCATTCGTAATTCTTTAAGTGGCAGACAATGAATCTTGATCGTTACCAGCAGTTTATAGAATGGATCGAGTGGTTTGTTCAGCGATCGATGCTTGAGACTATCTGGAATGATACTCATCCATCAGTCATCCTCGTTTGGTCGTGATGTATATTCACGAACTACTCGCCGGAGATCGCTTGTATCGTGTATTTGTCCGACGATCCAGTCCATTTCTCGCTGAAATTGATTATCACCAACATCACTCATCAACACGATATGTTCATATCCACGACCGTCGATGATGATGCTATCGACCCTGTGATCATAATATAATGAAAATACAAATGTTGACGTCGATGAATCCACGAAAGTATATCCGTTGATAAATTTCACGACGAGAAGCAACACGATCATTCACCGTTTTCTTGATCTTCTAAATGAATGTCTGCCTATTTCAAGGTTTCGACCAGCATATTTTGCTACTACACGACGTAAGGAATCGTCATCCACGATTTCGTCGGCAATCGTGTTTATCGCTTTTATAGCATCCTTGAGTCGCAAATTTCTCGCAAAAATAACGCCATCATACTTACCACATTCAATACTAACGCTAAACTCACCCTTTATATTATTACCAAATGAAAATAATACAGATACGACATCTTTATTAATTGGTCTTGGATCGTCAGTCGACTCTTGTAAATCGATTGCTAACGAAAATTTGAAAATTTTTGTTTCGGTGTCGAAGAAATCCACAACACCAAAACGATAGTCTAGTGTAAATTTATTCATTTAAATCACTCACGAATTCATTATGTGGATTCATGCACATAATCACGACGTGGCGTAAATCTTCATCGTTAGTAATTCTATCAGCAATCGTCTCAACAACCTGTTTAGCATCGACCAACGTTAAACCATCAATAAGTGTAATACCATCATAGATACCACGTCGTATGACAATAGCGTATGGTTCATTCAATAGTGCCACCGCTGTTTTGATGTTATATATTTATTCACGACACGACGTAAGTCTTCATCAGTCTGTATGTTGTCGACGATCGCTTGAATTGCAGCATTAGTGTCGTCAAAATGCACACGATCGATCAATATCACACCATCGAATGGTCCATCCTTGATGCTTATCCTGTTAAAACTATCCAATACTTCAACCATGACATCGTGTAATCGCTGTTCACTCTTCATCAAATCATCGAGTTTATATGATCGACGATCTGGACTAAATACATTAAATTCTACATGAATCGAGAACGCATACTGATTAGTTATGTCATCGACGAAAATGTAATGTGTTATTCCGTTTATATATCGATAGTTTACCATTCTATCAACCACCGATTCGCTGTGACACTGACAACGAGATGTCGAAGGTCACGATCGTTTTTAATTCGTTCAGCAAACATATTCATGAATATCCTAACACAGCGATGGGAAATATCGTTAACCAATACAACGTCATCGAACTGTCCACCCCTTATAACGATTTGACATCGTGAATTCAAGACTCGTTCGTTGTGTTCATACTTTTTACGAATATACTCATTGATTTCGTCTTTATCTGGGTCGATCTTTTCATTGATCAATTCTTCGTATGGTGACATAGGGTAGGATTGGATACTAAAGATGTATGTATGAGTCGTAGGGTCGACAAACGAAACATAATTGAAACCGTTACAACATTTATACTCCATCGATTACCACCTTTTGTTTGCTAATTGAGTTAACGACCAATTCACGAACATCGTGATCAGTTATTATTTCTGCGCAAATAACTTGCATCAAGTCCCACACAGCCTTACCATTCATCACCGTGAAGAGAATGACTCCATCGTATGTTCCGCCTTGGATGATGATATTCCACTGTAGAGAATTGAATGTTGTTAGATAAACTGAATCTCCATCACTAACCTTAAAATCATCAAAAAACGCAACTCCCTTGATTTTAAATGAATATTCACCCGTCGTGTCATCGAAAAACCATACTTCGCCTGGATACCGTCGTCGAGAATATCTAACCATTTTAAATCATCTCATTTTGATGTTATTAGCAGTGCAATATGCTACCATCAATCGTAACTCAGTATCGTTATTGATTTTGTTTGAAATTCTACTAACGATCGTTTCAACTTCATCATCAAGCAATCTCTTGATAAGAATGACTCCATCATACTTTCCACCATTAATGACTATATTTCGTAGACGTTTAACGTGATTTTTATCGACGTGAATGAATCCATCATCAATCAATTCTATCGAAAATTCGATGTCAAGATTTTCAGAATTTTGAAACGTAGCGCATCCATTTCCTGTAAAAATTCTATTATATTTAATCACCACGAATCATCTCACGTTTTCAGTTATCCATCTGATTACTAATCGTCGTAAGTCACTGTTGAAACGAACAAAATATTCGATAAAATTTAAAACGTCTGTCACCACTGACGGTGATACGTCACGCATGATGATGATACTATCGAACGGTCCGTGGTGTATGATGATGTCAAACGTAGCACTGGCTTTAAAATCAAATGCTTGTGCATCAAAGTCAACACCTATCGTGATGGATGTTTGATCATCGAGTAATCGAAGGTAATATAATCCTCGTTCAGTGCGAAAAGGGCTCATTCAACTCACCACACATATAATTTTTTGATAGTTGTAGTTTTAAATCAAATTCAGCGTCAAGATCATGGGTAACACAATGGACGACGACTTTTCGTAGGTCTGCCTTGCTATTGATGTTGTCGGCAATGAATAGTAATAACGCTTTCGCTGACTCGCTGAAAAGATGACTAACTAATATTATACCATCATACTCACCACCAATAACAACAAGTTTATATACACAGAATGGTACACCGATAGAGTCATTTAATTCATCAAGCAATATTTGTATCCTAAACATCTCGTTGTCTGTTTGGTCTTCAACAAACCGGACGAATTTTATATCGCCTTTTCTAATCTCTAATTTCTGCATAGTGAATCATCAATAATTGTTCTGGATCGTGACTAACGAATAACGCAACGATCCGTCGTAAATCATCATCATTATGTATCTGGAACGCTACTGCGTTCAAGGTCGGCATAATATCGTTATACTTAACATGCTTGACCAAGACAACACCATCATACTTGCCACCCTTGATGGAAATATCGAATCCACGGACTCGTGCATACTCCAAGATATCGCCGGGAACATATTTTGCGTGCTGATCAAGGTCAGCAATGATGTTGAACAATTCCTTATTAGTTTCTGCGTCGTTGAACTGAATATAGCACCAACCCTCTGAGTAAGTATACTCAACCATTCTTAATTCACATCCATCTTGATCAATCGATCAATGATTTTGTTGGTATTCGTCGCAAATTCACGAACGATGTTTCTCAGGTCGTGATCGTTACAGATACGGTTCTTCATCATCTGAAAAATGGCTACAAATCGCTTATAATTATACGTAACTTGGTTGAATAGGACGAGACCATCGTATTGTCTGCCCTTGATGACGATATCACAAAGTCCGGTATATGTTCTATCATCTATCTGGATGATCGAATTGATGTCGAGTTTATCAAAATCTATACATATATGAAACACATCCTTCAAACCACGATGATCCTTGAATATATATCCGACAAGTGTTGCTCGACCCGTATGTATTGGAACACGGATGAATTGATCGATTCGTGCGTCATTTTGCTCTGTCATCCTTCGTAACACTCCCAATATTGAACATACGTTAATTCCTTGATGACATCTTCACCTATATATTTCGCAACTACCCGTCGTAAGTCTATATCGTCGTGTATTTGATCAGCGATGAAATTCACGACGTCTGATATTTGATGATATGAAATATCTTGTGCGAGAATGACGCCATCAAACGTTCCATCCAATACGATGATATTGAACGGATCGAACGGTAATAAAGTATCTTTATCACCATGACACGATCCAATCCCGAACGCAAATTTATTGGTTTCAGCATCGTGAAACCAAACATGGTTCTGACTTTCGACTCGCTGAAATTTAACCATTTAAATACACTCCGTGAAAATATAATTTATCAGTATTCATCATGAAGTCACGAACGATATGTCTCAAGTCGTTGTCATTATGTATGTAGTTTCGTATAAGTGTAAGAGTTATTCCAATAGCGAAGAAGTCAAATGAAACGTTATGAACCAAGACGATACCATCATACTGTCCGCCTCTAATCACGATATCGGAAAAACCATTTAAACGTCTATGAATAATTTTTCCGAGTGTCTCACCATCAAATCTATCAATGTCTATTAAAATACTAAATATTTTCGTGTTATTATTTGTCTCATGAAAGTCAAAACCAACTAGATCATCGTTACAGTTATAAAATGCTTTACTATAATACTGATCAATCATACCATTTATACCTCAATTCTTCCTTGATGTCTAACGATGTGTATTTGACGATGACTCGTCGAAGGTCATCGAGACTATTGATTTGGTTCTTGATGATCTTCATGGTCATGACCAATTTGTCGAACGGTATATCTGCTGCCAGTATAACGCCATCATGAACACCGTGTTGGATGACAACATCGAACTGTTTTTCGCTTATATGGGCAACATATAGTATTTCTCTTAACGATGCAGCATCTATATCTGCACGTATCGTGAATAATTCATCCTTTGTGTTATCATCAACGAATTTTATGAAGTAAAAATGTTCAAAGAACGCATACGCTTTCATTTTCTCACGAATCCATCTGGATATACCCATTTTTTCTCGAGAATATTGATCATGAATCGTCGTAAAGTGATTTCATCGGTTAGTTTATCACATACTTCAAATAAAACGACTTGAATGATCTCGACAGGCACTTCAAACACGATGATCACTCCGTCAAACTCGCCACCTTCAATAGCAATGTTTCGAGTATATCTTGATTTATAGGTTTTTGTTTCACCACTTGGACCGTTGCTATGTGAATCACTTGAAACGATGGTGAACTCCAATTTCCCTGTTTCTGAATTGTAGAATAACATTTCATTCATGGATGGTGAATTCCGTGAATCGCAATATTTGATAAACATCATCGTTAACCTCATATCAGTAATTCATCATCGAGTTGCATTTTTAGTCCGTGTCGGTTTAGTCCAGCAGGAAATACCAATTTAGTTCTCGTGCAGTTAAGAACCAATTTTCTAAGTTTATCTTGATCGGTTATTTTATCACGAATCAACGATATAATTCTACCGATAAATTTTTCCGGCACATCGTGGAAAATGACGATGTTATCGAAATTACCACCACGAATCGATATGTTCCGTATATCATCATTAAATACATCATTACTATTCCTTAAACCGTTACAAATCCTGTCGTATGAAACGATTTGAAATATCCATTCGTTGTGAATATTGTAAAAATTTATGCCTCCGGACCTTGATGTCGGTTTATAAAATATTTTAAAGGTAGTTGACATAATCATCATTTTATGCAAGTAGTTCAGGTTCAATTGTTATCGAATAGATGTCGATCAATATACCATCTGGATATACCAATTTTCTAAGCATACAGTTACGAACGAATGTTCTAAATTTACCACTGTTAGTTATTTCAGTTGCTATTGCTATCATGAGTTGGTCGATCATTGTACTAGACACATCAACCATTATCACGATACCATCAAATTCACCATCTTGAATCGAAACATTACGTAAATACTTTTTATTATAATCAGTAGACTCATCTAGATGATTGCATACACGGTCTTGCTCAACGATTGAATATTGATATTCTCTTGTGTTCTTATCGTAAAAATCTAATTTAGCATAGGGTTCAATATACCGTTCAATTCTGAACTCAATCGTCATGATAGTGACTCACCTACACATCAATACATAATCACGAGAATAGATTTAAAAATTCATCGCTCGAAAACAAACAATTTAAATAAGGATGACGATACGATAAATTTAAAAATTTCTAACAAAAAGTTTAAATCGCCGCCCACTAAGTGACTGCACAGTAACCGCCCCACCAAGCCCTGCAACTACAACGTTTAGCGTTAACTTACCCGCTATGATGATCATCAAACAACAAATTTAGATTCCGAAACAAGATGATGTTTGGAGCGTCATCCTTCATCACCAACTACAAAGGAATCTTTATATACGATTTCCAAAAAATTCAAACAACATATTACATTTTGAATAATAATCCAATTTATAACACGCATTAACGAATATTTAAAAAAATAGGATAAATATCTCACGGTTCAATATTACATTCGTTTTCTGTTCGTTTTCCGTTTAATTCTTCATCCAATGACCGTAATCGGTTGATGAAAAAATCATCTTGTGCTCTTCCTTCAGTTTCAAGCATATCAACCATCCCACGGATAAACATATTATAGTATTTGCCAGGAGCAGCGTATTTTTGAGTTCCAGCAACCAACATAATGAAGTCATCCATTGCTACACGTATCTCGATTCGTCTATCGTTTGCTGTAACAATTTCAACAATTGGTGATACGATCGGTGCATCAAGCATAGAACTATATAGTGGTATATCAGCGTATTGGCCTACACCTGGATCATACGTTATCGTTAAGTTATTTTCCACTACCATTATATGTTGGCTTAGCACTTTATGTTGTGCTCCATTAATTTCCTCAAAATCCACAAATTCCAAAAATATTTTAGCGACCTTTAACACATCTTCATTCTGAAAGAAGTTCTTGATTGCAACCATTTCTCGACCACCCATCGTGATATTATTATCATTTACTTTGCCTATACCTGCAGATGTATACATAATTTTGCCGTTTGCCGTTATACTGACAAAAATACCTTTATCGGCAGAATATATGATCATATCAAGAACGATGGTCAATTTGCCATCAGTTTTTCTCGCTACAAAATGGATGTTACCATCAAGGGCAAAACGAGATGTGCTTTTGTTTGTTATACGTTCAATATTGAGTTCATATCCTCGTGACTCCAAGATATCATATAGTTTATCCAAAACTTTAGTCGATGTCATATTATTCACATTCGATTATATCCCTCAAGAAATATAAAGGTTAAATAAATCGATCATTCGCCCATTGCTATTTTTAAGTCTTTCCAGAGTTCAAATAGCATCGACCAATAAGAAGAAGTCCCTTTATTCGTTATATCACCCGTATTTAACAAGTCCGAGAACCTCTTTGCAAGTTTTTTCGTCGACTCAAACGACGCCTCTATGTATCTTCGTCTAAATAGTCTCTTCTTTAATTTACCAAAGAGACTCATTGTAGTTGTTTCAGATTTATTCGTTGTCATTTTCACTTTCACTTTTATGTTTGTTTAACAGTGCTATTCTTTCGTGCTCGTGTAACAATGATTTCATCGATCGTCTTCATCAACAACTCCTTGAACGACTGATCGATGGTTGATGATGCAAGCTCTGAACGAAGTTCACTTGCCAATGCTAAGTTTACGCTCGACAACTTCCGACGACGAGCGAATGCAATGAACCACTCAGCACGGGCTGGTAATATCTCGCAATGTCGGCAACTTTGATGGTGAACTTCTCGAATCTGAAAACAATGATGTTCGCTACACCGTGGATGCTCTGGGTTCTTACCAAACAACGATTGTGTTTCGTGTTTTTCTCCGTGGAGATATTCACAGAAAAACCGTTCGCACGTTCTACTTCGTTCGTTAACCATCGCGCATCCATATACACCATTTATAGCATCAAATTGAAGATTGACACATCGATTGATACCCTGTCCGACCCATGTATCCTTGCTGATTGGTGTACCATAAGCATCACGATTTCGATGAAATCCGAACATACAACAAATACCACACCTATTACATGGATTTACTGGAAAATCCCACATATATAATTCAAAAATTTGTTTATCGGACTTAATACTCGATATATCAAATATTTCGTCCAATCTGGCATCGAGATCGATTCGTTCACTATCACGATGTGGTTCACGAGTGATAATATAAACGCCGTCCATCAATTTATTCACTATACTACCATAACTATTGACGTATCCTTGATGTGTTTTAGAAAACTGCTCGATTATGCTTTTAATCGTCGACCACATCGTGATTTTTCCTTGGATCGTTGGAACATTCCATCCACCAGTTATGATGACTGTCACATTCGACGTTTTCTCGGTCGATGAATGATATTCCACTTTGCTTGTCATCGTCATATTCATCAAGATAATGAATATAATACACGATATTTAATAAATTTCGTATGTTACTAACTATCATCGATGAAGGAATCGTGAATTTAACACTTAAAAATAAGAAACTTACCATCTCGGTTGCATCGATAAAATCGTATATATCGGCAATGCTGCGATGATCGCACATCCAAGGGCAAAAGGAAATCGATACACGATGCTGTCGCCAATCGTGAGCATACCAATCAATCCAGCAATGATCAAGGCGAATGCCACTGCTATAACAAATAATGAAGCAGCACGTTTCTTGGTTTCGTCAGTATCAGCGTATTCCACGTGTTGATCCGCCCATATCTCTCCACACGTTAATAAAGCCATCGATATCCAAAAAACAGGCGAGACGAACAAGTCTTGTTGCCATATCACGATCGATAGTATGTATAAAACCACGCCACTGACTTCTACCACTCTCCCGACAGTATGCTGTTTTCTATCCCGTGCGCCGCGGGTTCGCTCGTATTCATTGTGCCGTGCCACTGCCTGTGAAACCATTGGTCCGAATAAGGTCATTTCATTCAACATCGCTCGATATTTTTATCGATGAATTTAGTTATATTTATGATATATCCATCAATTCTCGTATATTTAAGATTTTTCGCTCGTGATTCGTGATACTATACACGGAATCGTTTCGACAAACGATAACATTATATTTCTGAATGATATTGTATATTCATCGACAATAGGGTGATATTATGACAGAAATAATAATAGTTGGACCGTCAATCGACGATGTAAACGACGGTATTTCTACACTACTCAGCATCATCCGTGATCTCGGTGGAGACACATTCACACTAACAGCGGATGATATGAACGATGACCACGATATAATTCTCGTCAAAAAGGAAGGTAAATTCACGACGGACGAACTCATCATCGAGATTAGCGATATTGGGTCTGATAATGAACGAATATTCGATCATGCAGAGACTATCGATGAATATAAGGAAGAGTTGGAGAAATACTTCGATACTAACAAACGTCACCTCAATGACGATGATCTACAAACCCAATCTGAGTGGTGCTTGAAGGAAAATAGTGAAAAACGATGAAAAAAGCCATCACTTTAACAATTAACGTTGGAACGTCAGCGTGTCCAAATAGATGTAGCGTTTGCATTTCTGAAATGACTGGTAAGCATATGTTGGAAAACAAAAATGTTAAATGGAGCGCATTCGAGCGAGCAGTTCAAGTCGCAATAAATTATAGGGCAGAGAACGTCTTGTTCACTGGTAAGGGCGAACCATTGTTGTTTCCCGATCAAATAACAAAATATCTACGCATTCTCAAGAAATACCAAAAATATTTCACGAGATTTGAATTGCAGACCAGCGGCGATGGTTTACCTGAATGTGATCGATATTTGGCGAAGTGGAAACGTCTTGGTCTCGATCTCGTTGCCTTATCAGCCTATCATTTCGATGATGTTTTGAATGATGAAGTGTTTCATTCTGTCAAAGGTGAACGAATGCCACTCATTAGCAAAATGATGGGATTGGTTGGATATGGATTTCGCGTTCGCCTTTCATTCGTGATGATGAAAGGATACATCGATTCAGTTGAAACAGTCAAGGCTGCGCTAAAATTCGCAAAAGACTGGCAAGTATTCCAAACAACATTTCGTGAGTTGGGTATGCCTAAACAATGGAAAAACGCGTCAGTCGCTGAGTTCGTTCACCAACATTTGTTAAATCCAATAGATGTGCAAAACATCAAGGATTACTTTGATGAACATGGACATCTTTGTGATACATTACCGTTTGGTGGTTCAGTCTACGAGATCGACGGACAGAATGCGTGTTTGACAACGTGTCTCGATCAATGCACTGATGCTGACGATCTACGAAATCTTATATTTTTCTCGAATGGAACACTATCAACGAGTTGGGAATACCCAATAGGCACAGCGATATTATAAAAAAGAAAATTATTTTAATCGACAGTTAGAGATCGATGATTTCTAACGCGTCATCGACTCGCCATACGAGCATATCGTTACCACTGCCAGTATCCTTCCAATCATACCCAAGAAAATCGAATAAATCATACTCATCATTGAATCCTAATTGCTTACCGATGTCTGAGTCGACGATCTCGTTAATTTGAGAAAAACTAAAATTGTCGTCATCAGCCAGATCAAATTTCTTGACACCGGCTTTTTCAGCGAATTCGCTTATCGTCAATTCCTTCAATGCCTTTATTTCCGATTCAGGTAGTTTGCACGCCATATTTTCACGAGTTTTTATATCTTGATCGATCGTTTGATCATATCCTTCGTCGGAATATAAAGTTTTATCAAAATGATGTAACTAAATCCCGAACTACATCAATGAAAAAATAAAAAATAAGAAATGTTCATTTCTTATCAGCATATATCAGCAATCGCCAGATGAATATGATGGATGCAATGACGATGAAGATAGTGCCGATGATATTGAACATCTGCCACCATATTCCGATGATCAAGAACACGATACCAATAAGAACTAATGACAACAATGATATACGAGTTCCACCATCAGCGCATTCACGACGAATCAACAGTCGCCATACGACCATCACGAATAGAATCCACGCGAGCACGATACCGATCCAGTAGAATATATTAAGCCATATCCCGATGACTAAAACAATGACGGTAACAAGGAATAACGATGTTAGGGATATGTTGGGCGTGCTTTTTGTATCACACGCAGTCTTTTGCACGTTACGAACGCTACTAGTTTTTTTCTTTTGAGTGGGCATTATGACCACCGATGCACGACACGATTCTGTTACAGAGCATCTACTTGACATCGATCCATCATCGATATAAAAAGTTTGCCGGAATCTTTACATCGGTCAATGGCAGGTAACATAATCCTTTTAATCGTGGTGTCTGTAATGTCAAAATAAGGTTAATGATTATGCCTACATCTAAACAAGGATTGATGAATGAAATTGAACGCTTATGGAAAGTAGTTTTAGCAGACGAAGATGCTGAAATTGACGCTGAACACGATGTGGCTAATTGCTTTTCAGATTATTTCATCAAATCACATAGATTAAACCCCGTGGACACTCACGTCAACAACATCAAGGATGGAATTATAACCATCATGGATTATAGTCCAGATGGCAGCAGCGACAATGAACCATTCGATGTTAAATTAACGGAATTTTCCGTTAAAACATTAAGTGAAATGGTCAAGGAATTATCTAAATACGATAAACCAAGGGCTTGCACGACTAATTAATACGCTGATGTTCGAATAAGATATGACGAATAAAAGTGGTGATATGACAACAAGATTCGATGAAGCCATCGATAACGATGAAATTCTCGAAATACAAGGAGAAGAAGTTTCCGCACGAGATGTTGACTTTGATAACGACTGGATATTCAAGCAATTATTGAATGCTGGAATGTTCGATGATGTTTGAATGCTCGTCACCGTGTAGAAATTATCCAACATTCTACTTTTTTTCTAAAAACCTTTAAATTGCTTGACGATAAATGATTTATCGATATACTATGTCTTGTGACGACAAAACTATAATGGTTAATAAGAAACAATTAATGTCGATAATTCTAACCCTTGATAAATCGAAACACTGGATTGATAAGTTATTCCAGAGCGATGATGAAGACGCCGAAGAATGGGCTGACAAAATAAACACTTCGGTTAAAGAAGCAGTTAAAATGCTGAATGATTTATTGAAATGAGTTTTTCATTTCTTTTTTAACAACCTAAATTTTTATATTTCTCGACGAGATTAGATTCATCATGATATTCCAGCGGCAAAGACAAAAACGACCCGTTCGGGTCGAATCACACAAGTGTAAGCAGATGCTTTGCCGCACGGATGGATGTTGCTTCTCGTTCATCACTGCTTGAATATAACCTGTTCATTTTCAATATTTTTGGTTGTTATCACCTACTTTTGAAAACGCTTAAATATACGCTATTTCTTATCGATATTAGATGATTAAAATGGCGTACAAGACTCCCGTAATTCAGCGGTCAAGAAGACGAGACCTTGAATCTCGTAGCGTTGGTTCGAATCCAGCCGGGAGTATATTTGTAAATAATAAACTATACAACGGATGCGTGGTCCAACGGATACGACGCTCGCCTTCGGAGCGAGATGATGGCGGTTCAAATCCGCTCGCATCCATTTTTCGTTGGTGTGTATTATGGCAAGGAGTAAAAATAAGAAGCATTGTCATTATGGTAAGAGAAACTGCGGTATATGCAATGACGATGGTCGTGTCAAACAGGAAATCATCGAAAAGAGGCGATATATCGAAATTGAGTGGTATGGATTCGTCGTCTAGTGGATCGGGCAGCGACCTTCTAAGTCGCTCGACGTGGGATCGATACCCACCGAATCCTTTATGACAGCGTAGCATAGCGGCTATGCGTCGGCCTGCAGAGCCGAACACGGGGTTTCAACTACCCCCGCTGTCTTCAATAATTATGGGCTAATGGCGCAGTCAGGTAGCGCGGTGGACTTTTAATCCAATGGTCACGGGTTCAAAAAAGAATTCAATTAGAACTCTCTGAAACTCCCGTTAAGCCCATACTTTTTACTTTCGCCCAATATCCTCGTGGTGGCTTAGTGATTCCTAATCTGTCACAACGAGATTTGATGACCCGATCACAAACACCAAATTTTTTCGCTATTTGTGTGCTCGGCATTTCCCATACTAGTTGTTCTAACTCTTCTTTAGTGATCTCGAATTTTCTATGACCATCATTCTTGGTCGAAGAACCAACACGAGATTTTTCAATCCGTTCTTCGTTTGAACAAAAATGCTTACGTTTTCTTGGTAGTGAGTCAGTATAGTTATCCATCATTTCGTTGAATAACTCTGCTCCTAAATTTATTGTGTATCCACCGCTAAACATAACTTCACGAACTATACCATCATAGTCAGTTATCTTAGCTGGTTTATTTGCCGTAACACGAGATATTTTATTTTGTATATTAAAATACTCTTTAATCTGCTCCATAAAGACTTCACTACCATTCGTGATTGTTGTCTTTCCCTGTGAACCATCTCCGTCGTAATAACCTAATAAGAATGATAAATTAAGATTTCTATCACCAAACGGATGAAATTCAATTATTTTAGATTTACGAGGAACACACCCAAGTTGTATGAGATCAGAGTGCATTTGTTTGCTATGAAATCTTACACCTATTACATTTTTTCTGATTATGAGTAATTTTTCTCCGTGAGAATCCATATACCTTAAAATTTTTTTAATATGTGATGAATCTTTAATGTGCGAAACTAAACCGATAGTATTACCTGGTGGTTGCTCGACATTTCCATCCGCACAGATATATCCAAACCAATATGCTTTATCCTTGGTATCAATAACGCTAAAATAAGATTCATTGAAAAAGTTTTTCCTATTAGCCATTCTTGAGATATTACACTATTACAATAAAAAGATTCCCGTTTGAAACAAACACTTAATAATCTTTATTTATTCACGATGCGATCGTCTTGTTATGTCATCGTGTAAACTAAATGATAAGGATAGTATGTTCGACTATCTACGAAGGATATTCAATATTGCTCCCACTGCAGATATGTCTCATATGTTTGGATATACAGACGATCCAGAACGAAAGCCTCGTCCTACTGTGCCATTCTGGATAGATAGTGGAGTTGATATACAACGAAACGATGGAACCGATCGTATCATCGACGAAGATGAATTCACGGAAGTCATGGAAACGAATGGATGGCGTATAACCGAGGGCGATCCAGATGATATAATAGCAAGAAAAAAGGGATATCCCGGCATCTACCTCTTCATCAACTATTAAATCGTGATAAAAAATGAGTATATTCGTTCAACACGCTACTCAGCGAAGTAAATCATCTGCTCTACAAAAATTACTGGAAAAAAGCGGATTCTATAATCTACCAGAGATGTTGAAACGTGACGACCCAATCGTCATCAAGGTGAATCTTTCACCAATGTCCCAAGCATCCTATCATTATGGAACCGATCCGGCAATTGCTGATGCAGTCGTCGATTCCGTTGAATCAATGGGATTCACGAATGTATCAATAGTTGAATCGGAAGGAAGTTACACACTCGTTAATTCGTGTTTGACGCCAGACATACAAGCAAGGATGTTTGGGTATCGTCATCCAGTCGTGAATCTAACGAAAACTAAACTCACACCATTTATCTTTGGATATGGTTCGACGGTATATCTTTCGGATATGATGGTGAATGCAAAATTCATCATCAATATACCCAAGGCAAAGAATCACGACCTTATGTTGATGACTTGTTGCTTGAAAAATATGTATGGCTCAATACCAACACCAGACAAATGGCACGAATTTCATCAACGAAAGTCTGGTCTAAACGTCGCTGAAGCAACGTATTATGTTAATATAACGACACCTGTTTCATTCAACATCGTTGATTTTATCGAAGGTATCGATGGTGACGAAGTGTTGTTATTCAAGACTGCCGTCGATGAATTCACCTATTACCCATCGAATATGCTCATTGCTGGCACCGATCCATTGGCAATCGATAAGTATGTATCCGTTAAAATGGGATATGGACGAAACGATTCACCAATCGTGGCGTTCGCTACGTCGATGATTGGCGATCATGATATTGCTGATGTTGTTATAAAGGGTGGTAATCGTGAACCACTTGAAGGATGGCGACAAATTTCGTCATTTCTCAATTGGAAAGCAAAAACACAGGACAAATTACCTGTTTCGACAAGTGCAATGAAATGGGGTTTAAAGCAATACAACTATGACGCTTGTCCTATAGAACAAGAACCGACTCGTGGTACACCAAAACGATCTATGAAAAAAATCAAGTGAATGATATGTCGTCGTGTATCAATGTTAAAAAAGGATCATTGTGCTTGACACCACGAGAAAAACGAAGAGCCTTTTTGATACGTGTTACTCATTATAGCGTGGGCAGTGTATACCAACAAGATAGCGATCAAACGAACGTAAGTGTTGAATATGTATAAGACAAACGAACATCGTGTTGCCATCGTCGGTTCCGGATTATCTGGACTATCAGCAGCCCTCGATCTGTGCAATCACGAAATATATCCGATAGTGTTTGAAAAAAATAATACGCACGGCGGGTACGCAACCAACTTCATCAAGGGCGGATTTCGTTTCGAAATATCGCTTCATTACGTTGGTCCGCTCATTCGTGATATTCTCGAGCGACTCGGCATATCTCATGATATTGGCCTTATCGATGTCAAGAAATCTGGTGTAATACGTTGTGAAGAGCCAAACGATGTGTGTGAAATATCGAAGTTTAAATTCAACGATAAGGCGGTGTCGTATGTACGATACCTGATATCGAAGTATCCTAACGAAGAACAGTCGATACGAAAGTTATTTTCGTTGGGCAGTTCGATATTACCAATGTCCGATGATCTGATCATCAATAAGACACATCCCCTTGTTGCTATGCTGAAACATCCAGAGTCAATTTCGGTAACATCACGATACATAAATAAAACATCGCGGGACTTACTCGATGAATTATTCATCGACGACGATCTCAAACAAGAAATATCATCACTAGCGATAATTCTCGGAACACCGTTAGACGTTATGTCCGCGGTTCCTTACATACAAACTGCTACAGAGCATTACGAGCGTGGTGGATTCTACATTCGTGGTGGATCACAGCAACTCGTCGATGTCATGAGACAACGAATAGAACGATCCGGTGGAACTATTAATACGAATAGTATTGTCGAGAAAATAAAAATCTCAAATGGTATCATTGTAAATATGACTGTCAATGGTACTATCGTTCCTGTTGACTCGGTTATCTATTGTTGCGACGTGCTAAATCTCGTCAATTCTATTTTACCACGAACACGTATATTCGATAGTGACATCCGCCGATTACCAGTTGCCGCGTCAGCGACGGTCGTACACCTTGGTATCGACGTTGACGTCAAGGACGAATATGGCATCGATCGTGCCGATTACACGATAAAAACACCAGAAATGACGTTCAACGTTGCAGTTTATAGTAATATCGATCCATCGTGCTGTACACCGGGCACATCCGTATTAACATTGACAGGTCTCGGATATGACGACTTTAAACGACGATCTCTGAACGAACTATCTCGCGCTATACCTGGCATTGATCGCCACATTGTCGTGAGCGAATACTTAACTCCCACTGATTTTGAACAACTGACTTGGAATACTGGTGGATCGTTCGGTGGATTTCAGACGACACCAAGCCAAATACACTCACCTGTGCCACATAAAACACTAATCGGAAATCTGTTCGTTGCTGGTCAATGGACTGGTGTTGGTGCTGGATACATAAATACAATGCTTGGTGGCTTAGATGTATCGTCACTCTGGCAGAAACGAATGCTCTAACTGGGTTATCTACACTCTCGTGTATATCGGAATATCGGTTTTTATTGAGTCGTTAAAAAACGAAAAAAATAAAATCAATCGTTTCCTTCAACGAATTGAGATAGAAAAACACCTTGAACAATAGTGCTGACATTCAGATTTCCATAGTCCGAACAATAGTAGTTACATCGAACATCACTCAGACCTTTTTTAATATCTGCGCTGAAGGACGTTAGTCGCATTGGTTTTCCACAACGAGGGCAGTTCGGTTTCTTGACGTCGAGAGTTGTCATTGGTTTTTCATCTCACATAGAATATAATCGTCGTTCAACCCACGCGCCAACAACGATGGTATCCATCACATCGTCGAGTTCTTTACTGAATATCGCTGGATCGATCCGCTTTTCTTCGTTTGGCTCGAGCATAATGATGTCAGCGACGACTGATGTTCGTTCACATCGAACCATTGATCTGATCCGTATATCGTTATGCTTTTGCTTGTAGGCGATGACATCGCCATCGGAATAGTAGATATATAACATATTGTCATCGTCATGGAAGTGATGACCAATCTGGACTCGCATACACGTTGGACTATCGGTTGAATCGAGTCTGATATTCGTTTGAGTCATTTTTCTCACTAATTTGTTAGCGAATTAATTTATTGATATAAATGATCGATGGATTAACGACCATTTAATATCTTGGTTTGCCGACTAACAGTTTAACACGATTCCTTGATGTTCAGTGATGCCTATTAACAAAATATTAACAGTCAATAAGCAGTCAATAAGCAATAATATTTAAGGTCAAAAAAATAGTATTTAACCAATCACCATGAATATTGAACGGTGATATAGTTGATGAATATGTCAGAAACAAAACCGAAAAACGAGCAGCCGTTTGACGTAGTCGATCCATATAATTCGCAAAACACTGTTCGTGGTATCGTCTATATTGACGTCAATCATTACGGTAACTTGAAGATAACTCACGTAAATGATCGACCGGCTGACCAGTACATTTTCACGACGCCGAAATTCTACTATCCAGGTCATCACGAAAGTCCTCGTCACGAATTCATTGAACAAGACTTTCCAAACGCAAAATTTCAAGTGTTCGAGAAACTCGACGGGACGAATATCTTTGCGTTCCGTTACAAGGACGCGGATGAAAATGAGTTTATGTCCTTCAAGACTCGTCTCGTGCCGTTCTTACGAATGGATGGTTTCAAGGATTGGATCGCTATGTTCAAGCAAGCGTGTGATGAATGCCCAAAAGTTATATATGACGCTAAAAAGAAAACTGGTGGACAGGCATTCGAGATGTATGGATATCTCAATGAAATACTCATCAAGTATGATGTTGCTATAAGTTTGCGATACTTATACACTATCACCGATGAAGGTAGAATACTCTACCTTGGTCGTGATGAATCTGTATATAGTGGCAATGGTAGCATCGATGCACTCGATACGTATAATCGGTTAGTCGCCGAAGCCGAACGATTATTCAAGGATGGATACAAAGCCGAAGGATTTATGTTCTACTTCGACGATGGTACGGTGTATAAATGTAAACCTATATGCGTCGTTGAAGAACAAAGCGATAGTCCGTATATCGGTAATGATGATATCTACGTCACGGCAATCAATGCATCTGAATCCATCAACACGATCGATGAGTTACTCGATACGACGAAGATGCTCCTCGCTGAAGTCTACGACGACAAGAAGATCGAACGGTCGGATGCACGTATAATCGCTGTAGTTGATAAAGCGAAGTCCTATTTGCTTGTCCAAAAAGAAGCGATGAACGTGATGAAAGAACTAGGATTCACGTGGTCGAACGAGAACAAGGCGGTCATCATGCGAGCCGTGATGCAGCGATTTCCAACGAATATGTCCGCGAAGATTTATGGGATGTTATCCGGTAAAAAACCAACGAGAAAAGGCAAATGATATTAAAAATATATTTTTCTTATCACATTTCCCGTATCTCACCGATACGGATGATTGGCGACCAGAATGTTTCACCGCCAAAAAACTCGGGTAACACTTGTTTAAATACTTCGATGATTGCTTCATCACCGTCGTTGTATGATTCACCATAACCGTATCGTATAGAATGATTATCGATGACACTACTGAGTCGATGCGGGAATGTTTGAGCAAGTTCAACGGAATGTCCATCGATATTGAAAGTATACACCGTCCATGAATGTCTGTCTTGTGTACCGAGCAGTGTAGCACCATGATCGATGAGTCGTCGATTGACGTCACTCATCAATCCATCTTTGACCCATGAGAACTCATCCTGTGGTTCACCTTCTTTGTCAACATCGATAAAATCAGTGTTGAACAGGATGTCATCGATTAAGTTATAATCAACCAAATCATCCATCTGGCTACCAACAACATCTTGTGGCATAAGGATGACATAGATATGGGTATCGCCACTACCATCATCATATCGAATTTCGTGATACACGACTTGGACATATCCACGATTGATGAGTTCATCGGTAAATAGTTTTCGCCATTTATTCCAGTCCTTCTTCAGCAACTCGCGCATCTGCTCGATGGTCAACTCACTAACAATAAAATCGTCAGCAGGTGGATTGATTGCATACCACCGTTTAACTGCCTCAGCAACTTCTGACGGTATAAGACTATTGAGTCCGTGCTTGTCTCGAATAAGTTTTCGCAGTTCTTCATCGCTAAGTTGTTCCATGATTATTTACACCATTTAATTGTTCTCGATGGATGATTCACATACTATAGTCGGCATATTTAACTATTTTTGTTTTTCACAAACGAAATTCATTTAATTGCCTAAAATGATGTATGTCTTGAACTTAAATGGTGTTGAATGATGATAACTCAACTCAATAAGGAAACTCTCGGGCAAATTCGTGATGCCACGGAAAATGCTTTAAAGACGTTAAAGTCTATCGGTGTAGTTGCAAATGTTGGACGTGTCAATTATGGCGAGGGTGGATTCACGATGACGATTAAATGCTCGTTATTGGAATGCGATAACGGCGAGAGTGGTGCGAAAGTGGAGTTTGAACGAATTGCACGAGCGCTTGGTATTCCGAGTACGTGGTTTGGAAAAAATATTCAAACGTCTCATGGTGTTGCTACCATCATTGCCATCGAGACTCGAAAGCGGACATATCCGATCATCGTACAATTGGCTGACGGTCGAAAAATGGGTATGGCAATAAATCGTGTGAAAATATCTCACGATGTTTGATACTCCTTCAAACGAACCACGAAAAGAAAACAATTAACGTATTTCATTTCTTTTTTTCAAATATTGCCAAATAGCGTATCGAACGAATGCAGACCTATTTTCCGTAGGTAATTCAATCGTTCTAACATCTGTCTTGAAATTCACGGACACAGATACAGTATCACAAAAGGATGTTTCATGATTCCACGACTCTATTTCGCCAGCAGTAACATCAGAATCTATCAGATCGTATATTGCGTCTCTGATTATGCTACTACGAGTTATGTTTTTATCTGCGTCGGTTAATGAGTCCAATTTATTTCTAACCTTGATTGGTATTGAAACTGTGAAAATATTTTTATTGTATTCATCGGTTTCATTCTGCTCACGATGTGTATGTGTGTAACGACCATTGAACTTTCTCATGTCGATGTGTGAAATATTTGGTGACGATCTACATATTCGTTCGTGTTCCCTAACTTTCGCTGGTGTGTCACACTCCTTACCACAGAATTTACACGTTGGTTTTTCGTTGATCATCGTTTAAAACCTACCGTTGAAACTTAAATCTATAATACCCTTGTTTCATACTTGAGTGATATGAACGTTCCTGTTGAAAACCTACCTTTTGCGCAAGTCCGCCGGACTTTTCGTTACCAGCGCTGTAGACTAACCATTCATATTTTGTATATCGCTGCGACCACGTGATAACTGCCTTTAACCATCGTGTAGCAATTCCTCGATGCCAATACGGTTGTTCGACTTGGATATAGCCGAAATCGAGACAATCCCGTAACGCTGGATAGTCGTGTGGCGATTCCAAGGTGAATCCACCAATCAGTTCGTTAGTCACAGGTTCGAACATCGTGAATTTAACGACTGCCTTACCCAAGTCTCTACTAATCTTGAATTCACAGTGAGACATCTCACTGCACAAGATGTTAAACGGCAAACTCAAGAAATAGTCGTCGGAGTTTATATCGCATTCACTCATCGATATCACGTTAATGAACATTAAAAAAAGTTATCACGATTTTAGTAAATCGATGATTTGGTCGGTTGATAGTTCAGCGGATGTATCGTTGATGAGTTCATCGATGAATTGATCGATACTAAATATACCGTCGCTAACGATGATCTTACCATCGAGTGCATAGACCCGACAATAATCATCATCGATGATACCTTTCAATTCATCATGATCAGTTTTCACATGAAGATAATCCTTGTAATCATCCTTCAAGGCTGATTTGACGTTTACCAAGCCGATTGCGATGGTTTCCGTCTCTGGATTGATGTATACATAGGTTTTTGTTGAACACGACAATTATATCACCAAACATACCTATTCTTCATGACGATATAAACATTTCCATCGTGAAAGGGAATCTGAATGAATCACGGTAAAACGAAATATTGACAAGAAATCTTTAAATTTCACGACAAGAGATCATCTTTCAAACAGATTCGTTCTATGTATGTTCAATTAAAAATCTTGGTTTGATGCTTATGCCATTCCGTAAAAAAGGACCAGAAGTTGATTTTCATGCAGGTGATGTGTTCTCCGTTACAGAACATGTGGATTTGAAGGACCCACGAAAAGTTCAAGAACATATCAATAAATTGGAAAATGCGCTCAAAGATCAAAAGGTTGCGTGCGATCCAGCGAAATTCAAGCAAGCTGAAGCAGATTTATCTTGGTATATGCGTTACCAAGAAAAATTCTTCGGCAACCATACCACACTCAATTTGACCATCGAGGATACCGACGAGATGTATGTCGTTGCTGGCAAGGATTGCACGATCAATGACCTATCAAAGGAGGGTTCACAAAAGGCGGTCATCGATATTGAGTGTCCTATCAAGCACGGGGTCAGTCGAGTCACTCGTGTTCCAAAGGTTGAAGATGCACCAACGTCATTTCATGAAAGCACGAGAGTCGGGGCGTCAGAAAAATCCACTCCGATCAAGAAAACCACTGAAGCGTGATCTCTTTTTACCTTTTTTTACCGTTGTCGGAAATCCTTTTATACTAAATTATCCTATAAGACCCTATAATTCAATGGAATCTAACAATTAACTTCGTGATAGTATGGCAAAGAAATCTTCTAAAAAGGCGCCTGTAACCTCTAAAAAGGCTAAATCAGCGCCGACAGCAGCAAAGGGTATGAAAAACTCGCCAAAATCCACGAAAAGTGCCTGTCGAAATGTATCTGTTAGAGATGGCAGTGATGTCAAGGCAGATAAAACTCAATGGTGGACGGGTCTTAGTATAACGATAGCCGCGTTGGTCGTCGTTGTATTAGCGTTTCTATTAACATCATATATCACCATGATAGGTTCGATCATTATGTTCTTCATCGGCATACTCCTAATCGTCGTCGGAATGTTTTTATTATGGGAGAAAAGCCGGTGTTATGTCGGCGAGCATCCAACAGTCAAGAAGACTGAATGATAAACGATACTAATTTTTCATTTTCTTTTTATTCATCCAATCTACTAACGGTAATACATAATACTTGAAATAGTTATAACGTGGACATATATAACTAAATGTTCGCCCAATATAGTGATTCAATGAATCGTTTGCATCGATGATATCACGAGAAAATGACTTCATTGCTGATATGAAATATGTTGAAATATAAACTAAGCCTTTCAATATACTTCCATCAAATGTGATAGCGAGACGAATGAAATCGATGAAATCGAATATAGAATGAACGATCGTGATGAATATCCGTTTAAGAAATGATGAATCACCGATTGGATATGTTGCTCCACCGCCACTCATTCCATTTTTAACAGGAAAAAAGAGATAATAGGCAACGAATGATTGTAGTCCACACAATCCATTGATCCAGACGTGTCTATGTTCGTGAGCGATGACTTCTTTCGATATATTTTTTCGTATTTTATCGATGATCACGTTTTCACCTACACGTCTGCCAAATTCAATCAATATGTGTATCATTTCTCGATGATCGTTTTCGTCAACGCTATCAAGTAGTTTTATTTTTCTCACGTTAGTTTCACCAATCACGATTCCTATTCACGAAAAATAAAAAAGAAATAAAACTCCCTAATTGGCTCAACGACTCACTTAAACATTCGACACCGATGAAGACCGGCGCATTTTCAAGATCAATTCGATATCATCCTTGGTCAATTTCGTCCGTTTTGAATGTGCCGTGAGTTTGAGCGCATCGCTCGTCAATGTCTTGATATGATCTTCTTCATAGGCAATGACAGCATCGACAGCCTCTTTAGAGACCATCTGTGCTCCACAACTCTTCATCAATTCACGGATTGGTGACCAAGCTAGATAATGTTTCCTTGCCATTTTTATCTGACTCCGCGTGCATCACTATTCATTAGGATTCGTGATTAACAACACAAACGAATCATCAGTGATAATTGAAATACACGATTACTGAATATTTAAAGGTTTTCACGACGGCTCGTGGTGATCGATGGTTGGTAGTTGACATTTGATCGACATTCGATGAAAAAAGAAGAAAAAAGATATTAATCTCCACGAGCGAACCCAATGATGCCAAACACAACAAAAATGATGATGGCTATGAGACCAACAATTTCAAGGAAAAACATTGGGTCTGCTATATACCACGCGGGAATGAGCGCGCTCAACCAAAACGTAACAAAGAAAATTACACCGATTATCGCTCCAACAACGAACCCAACGATCATTCCAGCGAAATTACCCGAATATTTATCGAGAAACTTAAATAAACCAACGTGAGTTTTCGTTGACGTCGACTTTTTCTTGGTTTTTTTAGTTGTGACATTCTTACATTCTTTACCTTTGCATTTTTTCTGACTTTTTTCAGCACTCACGGTTATCACTTACAAATTTGATGATTGATGATCTATCATGAGTAATAGTGATAAAAAGATTTCCGATTATTACGCTCGTCGATGAAAGCATCAACGAAACACGGTCGATACCTTTATATACTGGTAGTTCTTACCTTAATCTTCATTACATAACTGCCTAAATCCATCATATAACTTACGATTGATAGTTTTTTTCATGCGTTTTAATTCATCACGTTTATGTGTTAAAGTGCCCAATCTTGCTCGTTCGCTCGTTTCTTGCAACGCCTTATCAGAAATACCATAAATTTCTCTATTTACTTCCGTTATTTGCCTTTTTATTTCATCACGTTTATGTTGTAAATCAATATTTTTTATTGGCGATAGTTTTTGACAAATATTAGTAATTTTCTTATTTACTAAATTGAGTTTACGCTTTGTATCGTCACATTGAAGTTTTAAATCACTTAAATTTTGTTGTAAATCTAAAATATTCACTCCTAATTGCTGTTTACGTTTATTTTTAAAATCAAATATCTCACGATTCATTGAATTGATTTGTTTATTAATTTCAACACGATCTTGTTTGATATTAATACGTTGAAGTTTAAACTGATCCAATAATTTTTGATATTCTATAATATTATCGAATGAAACAATAGTTTCTATTTCATTTTCTTCTTTAATCCATTTATCTATGAGATTACATATTGTTTGTGATTTAGAAAAACCAAGTTTTTCGCATAATTCATCAAATGTATTAGAAGTATCGATTGATATCGAGAAACTCTTGATTTTAACAACTTTCACGATTTTTCTACCTAAATATTTTAACTCATCAAATTCTTAAAAATGTTATTATCGATTAACCTGTTTACTTAGGTTATAAATATCTCGTATAATTAGAAGTTAAAATTTTTAATGATAGTGTATGTCTCAGCCAAGCGCGCCCCCGTTCCGCTATGCGATTATGAGGCTTATGCACAAATTCGCTATTTTACTTATTTCATCATTTTCATCGATTCATTTTTAAAGTTTACATAATATTTAAAATGATACCTATAATTCATTGTTAGGTGATCATTCTATATCATATATTATCTTATATTATATACAGGAAGGATGTAATTTTACACAATAATATATAATAATGATATATAAATAGGTGGTAAGTATTGGGTATAAAATATAAGCACTGTAACTTATAAAAAATAAGCATATTTTAATATGATAAAATTCCTTCTTATCATAATCTCATATAAGTTTGTTAAAAATAGCATAAATTTAACGATACTTAAATCTATTATTTATTTTTAAATTTGTTGTTTATCTTAAATATTACATAACGTAGACGCTTGTCTTTCGTTAAAATTCAAATAATAACCTTTATAAGAACAGCATCGTTGTTCGGATTAACGATGGGTAAAAACTTATATTAGATTCATCGACAATGCATAAGATGTATGTTCTATGGGACGACCAAAACTGAATAAAAAAGGTATCATGGTTCAGATGGATGTGAGTATATTAGAACAACTGGATTTATTAACCGATCCTCAACAACGAAGCGCATTCATTCAAGACTGCGTCGAAAGAGCTATAACAACGAAAAGAAAAACGATGTTTAGTTGCAACGATTGTTGGTTCAATCTAATAGGTAAATGCAATAACACAACAACTAAACTACCGTGTGAATTTTATATAGGCTTCTTGAATATGCCTATTTGTGGATGGTGTGCTTATAATTTCGATGGTGGATGTGAGAAAATCGACCCATCTGATCAACGACACAAACGATCCAAGATAAGTCTTTGTGAATTGATGGAATACACGCCGAATGAATTATTGCTTGGTAAAGTTAAGCGAAGTATCATCGATATAACGAAAGATAAGAAAACGTTGAATATAATCTCGCCAAATGTTGGCGCAGACAAATTAAAGATCGATGTTGCTGAACGGATGAAACAAGTTCGTGAAATCGATGAAAAGAAAAAGTTGGTTAAAATCGGCTCTCGTGGAGATGCAGATGAGTTATTAAAACAATTTGATGATGAACAGAAAAAATTACTTGGATATCCATCACCAATCGATGATTTTCTACCAGACGTAGATGAACCAACTAATAAAAAAGAGTCACGGGTCAATGACGTTGATGAGTCTGAATAACTCATCGATGTTAAACGGTTTATGTAAAATTGTAATACCCATTTTTTTAGCATCTGCTTCATTTTTATCGGTAGCATATCCAGTCATGATTAATGAATGAACATCTGGATTGATATCGTGTATCATTTTAAACGCTGAAATACCGTCGAGTCGTGGCATCTTTATATCCATCAATATCAAGCCGTTAAATCCTTGTTTAACTCGATCAACAGCATCAAATCCATCATTTCCTGTCGTGACGTTATATCCAACATAGGATAGAATATCCTTCGTTGTTTCCCTTATGCACGGTTCATCATCAACGATAAGAATATTCTTTTCATCCATGAATACATCTGACTAAACATTGCCTTATCAAGATTCCTATCATCAACAAACAAAAAAATTTTGATAGCAAAACGAACACCCTCTTACTGAACTGCCCTCGAACTATTGAGCCTTTTATCTCGTGCTACAGATGATAGGAGTATAGCGCGTATGCGCCTTATGCCATCCTACACTCACCCCATACGCACTTTTACTGAACAGTCATGAAATCATCCGCCTATTCGTGCTATGATCCATACCGTGTAGTGTGCATAGGAATACAGCGTCTTATGCGATATACATATGATGTTGTTAACGATGGAGACTGAACGTCCATGACAATCATTCGCTTTTACCGTGAAATTAACAAATAATAATTTAGAAGCACAGACGTTTATATTTCATAAGTTTTTACTCGTCCAAAGGAATACACGCCCATACTTCTATATCGCTATGACATTGATGGACATACGCTATGCACAATTACTAAACAGCCAATAAATTCATCAGCCTTTTATCGCCTATACTCCTATGGGGTGGGTGTGAGATGGACATAGGCGAGTCGGTCTGGATGCCTATTAACGTTCTATTAACAAGACATTAACTGTCAATAGGCAATAATATTTATAGAATGGGTAATTATGTTGGAATCATTAACAAAAAATATAAATAATTTGGATAATAATATCTCGATGATAAGGACATACCAATTTACAGATGAAAACCTATGTCGAAAGAACAAGAACAAAATCAAACAGAACTCTTGAAAAAGTTTCTTGATAATGGTGCTGATTGGCAAAAACTTGATACTGATGAAAAGGGTATCAAGATCGTGAGAATCAAGGCGACGAAGACTCGTCCAGCACTTCTTGGAATGGAGTTCAATCCGATCCATGAAGACGGCAGACCATATAAACGATTCGGTTTGATCGTTATATCAAAACAGGCGTTAACAGACTTCTTGACCTTGATGTCGAAGGATAACGTCTATCCGTTGTTTGATATCCTCGATACCTTGAATAAAGATGTTCTTAGCCAGAAAAAACAATTCGGCGTTCTCAAGTTTGAGTGATAGACATGAATTGTCCACAATGTAATACTCCGCTTTCAAAAACACTTGATGGACACGACTATGAATTGACAGATGGCGAAGTAGAGTTTGCGAAGGCAGTTTCTCCATTTCCAACATCGCCGGACATCATGAGAATGAAAGCAGCGATGTTTGAATTGAAATGTAGTCAATGTCACACATCATATACGTTCTGTTTATGTTGTAAACGGCTGGTTCCTCAAGGCGAACTCCATCGAGTGACCAAGAAGAAGTGGGAAGTTGTTGGTAGTCAACTAACACAATTGGACGGTGTTTACTCCGAGTATTATCGTTGTCCGTTTTGTGGATATTCTGTAGGCGGGTATCGTGAACGATATACCGGCGAAAATGATGGTGATCATGAGCCAGAATTCATTTGAAGATGATGTTCGTCGAGATTTGAAACGACTCAAGAACAGCGCTGACTACGGTAGTGAAAAACGCAGTAAAGCCGAACGAATGCTTCACGATCTCGATGATAACGATACTGACCGACTACAACGAGACGCCAATAATTATAAGCAGTTCGCGACCTTCAACGGCGACTTCGATGATGCCCAAAAAGCAGCGAAGTTAGCAAGGGATGTTCGTGACTTCACCGACGAAGAAGGACGACGAGAACAACGACGACGAGATGAAGAGTTGAATCGTCATCAATATATTCATGACGATGAAGAATACAACGATGAGTATTGATTTTTCTTTTTAATATCGATGTGATACTGATGTGGAGCGAATTGAACTCAAAAAAGGACTTGATCGATGTCATTCGGAAGTTAGAGAAGAGCATCGAGCAGAAGGATAAAGCCTACGACACGATATTGGCATCATATCGTTTCTATATCGAGATGATAACGAATCAATTAAAATTTAACGATCACATTGGCGAACTCATCCTTGAAAATGTTTGTCGAAACGTTATAGGAATGAAGGATGAAGAACCATTCATTATACACTTACAATTTAAAAAGAATACAAAACAAGCATATCACGGCGAATACTATGTTATGTCGGATGCTACAAAGAAAATAATTCAACATAACATTATGCCGAAACTCGATACAGCATTTCTTGAACATTTACCAGAGATGACAGCGATCTTGAAAGAAGGATTGGTCGATGATGAACCAATCACGACAACAACGAGTGATGGTGTGAAATTCAACGGCAAGGAAAAGTTATTTAGAAAAGGTGACTTACTAACGCCCATCGGTATTCTTAAGTCAGCAACATGGCTAGGTGGAACGCTTAATAGAAATGATTATGAAGCAATCATCGAGATAAATTACACGAGAAAAAACGTCAATGGAACGTTAATTGGTCATGAGAAGGAAATAGATGATGTTTGGAACGAGTCGATTCGTTTATTAAAGAAATTAAACATCTTGATAGATGGAACTAAAGATAAAATAGTAGTAAAGAATCCACGAGACTTGATACACTTCTAAGGCGAATGAATGATGGCAATTACGTTAGAACGTGAAATACTCGCTCGATTGAAGGGATTGGACGAGAAACTCGACACATTGAGACAGTATCGCGATGAAAAAAGCACTATCGTTGAACAACTAACGAAACAACTCACTATGTCTCGTGAAATATTGAGACGGTTCACGAAATGTGGTAGTAATTGTGATGAATGTTATTACAATGATGATTGTAATCGTATAACGTTGGTTAGTGAGAAGAATGAGTGAACAAGATGATAGGATTGCTGAACTCGAGGCAGAAATTGAACGCATAAAACCATTTGAAGAATTCGTTAGAAAACATTATAGTGTGCTACGAACCCAACACGATGGCGTGTTTTCTGGTAAAATGTTCATCATCGATCAAGCAATGCACGATAGATTGGCAAGTGGTATCGAATATGACGTTAATGATCCACGTGGATTTGGCAGTCCAGATTTGTTATGTGTTCAAGATGGTAGAGGAATGTATTGTGGCGAATGTGCTTCGTTACGTCCCTGTGAACACGTTACATCTAGTGGATATTGTTCAATAAAGAAGGATTATAAATATCGTGATGAACCAAAATGTGATAATTTCATCAATCAACGACCGATGAGCAGATAGATAAAAAGAACGGCACGCTCCACGAGTTGTTTGATGAATTGAAACGAGTTGATAAATCATGAGCGAACGACCACAACGAAATGTGTTGCATACGTGCCCCGACGGACATTCGTTTGAAATAACGAACTCGAAATACGTTGAATGGTTAGAAAACGAGAATATCCTGCTAAAGAAACAGAACACGACCATCAACGACCAATTGGACGAGAAGGGTCACGCGTGGGAAGACGCTGAAGTCGAGATCGCTATGTTGAAGGAAAAACTCAGCAAAATCGAGACGACACTATCCGGTATGGAATCGCGGTGCATGGTATGGCATGAAATGAACGTCGTGATTAACCCTATTAGCGCGGAAGCCGTTCAATATCTGAATGGTCTCGCGGAACGCGAGAAGGCACGAAAGAAGAAGGTGAGTAAATCATGAGCAACGAACGACGAATATTCAACTATTCGGATTGGATGACTCCACAAGACCGAGAACGACTCGATGATAAATATCACGAAGCCGTGCAAGAAATCAAGGAACTGACAGATGAGTATAACATCTCGATGGATGAGAACGAGCGACTAAATAACGTGATTGCTGATAGTATCATCGAAACCCAGCAATTACGGGCGAAACTGGCCGATATCGAGGCTGATTCACCGGTTTCAATCATCAATGAAAACGTTGCGTTGATGTCCGAGATCGCATGGCTAACGAAACAATTGGAATTCACCGAGACGTGTGGAGAAACAGCACTCGCGGGAACAGAGATAGCCGTGTTGAAACTCCTTGTTAACATCAAGGAATTGCGGGCGAAACTGGCCGAGATGACCACGCGAAACGAACGCCTTAACTGGATACTCAAGGAAACCTACGAGTATATTCCAATGGAGGCGCAAGGCGAAGCGTGTAATATATTGGAATATGAGGAGCATCCCGCCGCGCCCTACATCGAAATGTCATACGACAAGGACGGAATCATTCAATATAAATCCGTTGAAGAAGATGCCGCGCCCGCCCCCGAGAAGCGCACCATTGCACCAAGCGAGCAAGGATTTGGTCATGATATCTCCGATGTCGTGGATGTCACGTCAGAGCAGCATATATTTGTATGTGGTGACTATGTGCGAACCATGAATGATGGATATCCATATCAAATTGAAGGTATCGTCATTAACGTTTCTAATGATGGAAAAGTTCGTATCAATGCAGATAATGTGATTTATGTTCGCAAAATTAATGAACTTGAATTGTTGAATGTAACGAAAAATGGAGATGAAACAAAATGACGGGACACTCACCAGAGGATTTTGATGAACCACTCTATGATGAAGGGCGCGTAAAAGTATATCGTGATGATAAACGACGATACGGCACAACGGAAGGCGCTCCTCAGTTGGACAGCATCGATATAAAGGAACGATACTTCGATAACTTCTATCCAGCAATGATCGAAAAAATCCAGCGAAAGAGTAAGGAGAAGGGCGATTTGTGGAATGATGTCAAGCAAATTCCGTATCTTTACAATGAACTCATCAAGCACGCGAAAGATGGAAAATGGCTCGATGTTGCCAATTTTGCGATGTTTCTCGATACATTGAATGCCCAACCGTTGCGATCGGATGATGATAAAAGGATTTGTAACGACAGTCAAACCATCAAGAATCTCCATCACGTCATCGAGCAGTTTCGTGCTGATAATGTCGAACTAATCAACATCATGAACCTACCGACATCAGAATCTCACGTTTTCATACCTAAGGATGAAATATTCACTTTCCTTGCATCACTACCTACATTGATCGAAACGAAGATCACCGAATACGAGAATTATTTAAATCGATATACACCTGTCCCGACTTTACCGGAACCGGCTGGCGTGAACGTTAATGGCCTGGCGGCAGAACCTACCGAATCTATAGGAATAGAAATTGTCGGTAACGGGAAAGCAGGTGAAATCGATGAAATTAAAAAGGAAATCGGTTTTAAAATCAACAAGATGTTCAGTCTTGAATCAGGTGTTCCGGAAGGTTTTATGGGAACGCTCGTTGCTGAAAAACAGCGTATCAATAAATATCGTGCTATTCTGGATGCATTGAAAAGAGAACTTGGGTTGCATTGCTGCAAGGGTTGTGGTTATGGTGTCGATGACGATAAGATCGTGTCAGCAGTTGTGAAACTCAAAAATGATCCGAAGGAACAAAATCATCGAGTGATCACGGTTTGCGGTTCGACACAGTATATAGAAGATATCAAGAAATGGGCGTGGGAACGGAAAAAATGCGGTGATATTGTCTTCTTCACACCGTTCACGAAAGAAGATACCGACGAACTCGAAGATTATCGCTTGGAGATGGAGTCCCAATGGTTTCAAATGATACGAATGGCCGATATCGTTTTTATTTTTAACAAGGATGGTCATATTGGAGAACACACGAAACTTGAATTGGAATATGCAAAATCAATAGGTAAGCCAATCGAATATCTTGAACTGGCAGGTAACGATACTGATATGCCAAACACTAATAGTATTTCAAAATCTCGTGAATTCGGAGAAGATATAGTTGATGACGAGGAATGAGAAATAATGAATCTTTCAAGCGAAGATTTTAATGAATTGAAACGATTGTTGGAAAAACGCCAGCGTTTGGATGATGTAACAATTCGTTATCCAGCGAGCAACCGTATCTTGATTTCGTTCGAGCATTCATACGGGAATTACACGAATCTCGTGTTTGATACATCAGCGCATCCGGTCATAAATGTCTCGTCTAAAGAAGATGTTGAGTGGGCTAAATGGGCACGTGAAGCCAATGGAGCGAAGAATGAGATCGTTGGTGACGACGTGAAAATGGGTAATATTGATTATCAAGAATTATGCACCTGTGGTCACGTTCGATTCAATCATTATGAGACTGGTGGAACTCATCGATGCGCCATTTGTAATAATTGCGTAGAATTTACTCCACGACTTGTATTCATGGAATCATACACAGAATTGGATAAAATGCCAGAAAATGCAATTCCAAAAGATGATAATATCGTTGAAACATCTCAATTCTTCAGTAATGTTGATATGATCGATGATAAAAATAAGAAGATCGCTGAATTGGAGACAATCATAAGGAACTTGAAAGAACACCCGATGATCATTTATCGAGAACTGGATGATGGTCATGAGCACGGGAAAGATCAGTATGGGTGAGTGAATCACGAGTGAACAACGAACGACTGATAAACAGTTAGTTGGTAAAATGATCACGTCGATCAAAGAAAAGGATGGCGAGATCGAGCAACTCAAGGAAAAAAATGAGCAACTCACGAATGAGAACGCCCGGCTCAACACGGAGAATAAAAGATTCAGAGCGTTGGTGTTAGAAACAGCCCATATACGTGATGATGAAATAAAGCGGCTCGAGGGCATCATCAAGAATATACAAGAACGAAACTCTGAAATGAAATACCAAATAGCGTTCAAGGACTGGAAACTGGGAGAATTGCATTGCCCAACGTGCGAAAGCACTGATTTGTCTCCACCGAATCAATATTGCACGAAACAATATGTTTGTAAAAAATGCAGTCTCCAATTCGACCCGGTAAAAGAATATGAAAACGTGGAACTTCCGGGCTTAGAAACGAAGGATGCCGCGCCGCCATGTGGTTTAAAATGCCAGTTTTACCCAGTTTGTGAAAATTGCGTCGAAATGCCTGCTGCACCACCCGCCCTAACCGTTTATTTCGATAAAGAACTGAAATCGGACGACGACATGGTCATCGTGAAGGACGAGACATCCGAAGAATGTCCGAATGAGTCCGACTGGGAGATGTGCGGCGCATGCCCGTTTTATGATGCTGAAACTGCCGAATGCACGAAACGGATAGAGAAAGCCTATGGTAGAAAACGTGATGCCGTGCCGCCCACATTAACCGTTTATTTCGATAAAGACCCGAAATCAGACGAAGACATGGTAATCGCGAAGGACGTGAATGCCCATGCATCCGTTTGTCCGAACCTCAAACCCGATTTCACGTGCAGGTTGAACACGAGGGTCGAATGCAAGTGCCCGGCGTGCGGCAAGGCACATCCGAAATACGCACCGTATCGGAATGCCGCACCGCCTGCGGATTTTTTCGACATGGTTTCAAAACACACGAAATGTCCATCATGTGGTTGCACTGACGATATTTGGTTATCCTATCCAAACGACTACAGAATTGCTGAGTATAACTGCCATAGTTGCGGCAAGAAATGGATGTTGGATGAATCGATAGAAAAGGTGAACAATTTATGAACAAGGAAATGAAAGAACAATGGTTAAAGGCTCGTGGGTTTCATCATTGGGCGTGTTCAAATTGTGGTTCGATTCATGTTGCTGAAGTTCACGACGACGGATCGATAGAACCGACGATGTGGCGTTGTTCAAGTTGTGGATTCATCGTGTATGAAGAACATCGACGATTGGGTAACTATCATCATAAACGGAAAATCGTGGTCATACGTCATTGTGCTAATTGCGAATTAACAGTGGACGATCCATATCAATTGAATTTCGGCAAGTTAAAACAAAAAGGTGATGAATGATGGCAATCAGCATCGATGAATTGGCACAACTCCTTCACGAATCTGATCGTGAAAATCATGATAGTAACCCACGAATTAACACGTGCACCTATCGCGTTAAAGACAAACATAATCACGTAATCGTCTGCGATGGTGGCGGATTATGGGATGTCATGCATAATGGTTCTATGTATAGACGGAAGGGCGAATTCTGTCCACGATGTAATGGAACGAGTGTTGAGCCATTTCATTCATGGACTGAATTGACCAGTGCTGAACGATTGGAATTGATCACGAGAGCCACGTTTTTACTCAATACACTCTCGATCTATCGTCGTGAGTTTGAACCAATCGCTGAACTCGAACGACTAACTGCCAAGATCGACGCGATTCGTTCAATTGAATGGACGAAGATAGTGCATATTACGGAGACACAATACGCTAATATGGATCGTGGTGCTTGTGTCATTCATAAGGAAATTGAACGAATACTGGATGGAGATGATATTAATGAGCCAACAACAAAAATTTCAACAAAACACGTGTAAAACGTGTCAGAACGCTTGTGCTTTGAATACCATGGAAAAAATGGCAGAAACTGGGTATCAATGCTGGCATCCTGTTGGATGGTTCGTCGAGATCGAACGTCTTGACGAAATGATCAGCGGATTGAACGAAGATATAGAAAACTTAACGAAACAAAATTCAACCCTTCGTGACCAATTAAATGGGCAAACGACACTCTCCGACATCATTTGTATCGTTTGCCAAAAACCGCTCAGTATTCCGTTTGTCATGGGATTCGATGATCGTCCAATCGCTCACGCAACGTGTTGGGGTTTAAAATTCATTCCAAAGATGAAACAGTCTGCAAGTACCGAAATTAGCGATGAATCCGTGTCGATATCCGATGAACTGGATGACGTATCACTATATAAAAAGAAAACATATATCAAATGTGGTGTCTGTGGCGGAGATACACACGTACAAGAAAAAGTAAGAAAAGAAGGTAGTGTATATCGTTGTCACGGTTGTTCGATGAAGATTCAGATGAAAGTCAAATGCTCGTTGTGTGAAGGACGGGGATGGTTGAGTGATCAAGCAGGCGGGCAGACGGATGATTGTGAACGGTGCGATGGTGTTGGATATATCTGTTTGTGTGGTGGTAAATTGAAAATATTTAATGAAATATCGTTTATATGCAAAAAGTGTCATACAATATTTGAAAACGTCAATGATGGTAACTCATGATTTGTCCTAGTTGTGGTGGTCAAGGATATTTTGGAAATAAGTTATTTCACGATCGTTGCACTGAATGTCATGGAACAGGTCATATTCACGATATTGATTCGTTAGTGAAACGAATCGATGAATTAGAAAGTAGGATAAAAGGAATAGAAATCATTGAACAAAAACTTAATAAGATACGAACCATAATTGATGATCCGAATCAACGACAGTTAAATACACGAATTGCTGCCATACTTGACTCACCAATTGACCCGAAAAACGATGGAGCGACTGACCAAACATGAGCGACGATGATGGTGATTTCAGTTTTATCGATGAATCTTTCGATGCGTGGTTGGAAAGCGGACAGGCAGACGAAATCGATCCAGACAATGTGATCGAACGATTGCCAACGAAGTGGAAACAGAAAAACGGCGTGATCGTCAACATCGTTGATCTGGATGATCGTCACCTTGATAACATCATTTATTTGCTCCGATCAAGGTTAAGAACAAAAGGAAAGATGTTCAAGGCGATGATGCAAGAAAAGAAGCGTCGTGAGAACGATGAACAATAACTTCAAGAAATGGACGTGGAATCTCGCTAATGAAGGCGTTCCACAAGCAATGTTCGATGAACATAATGAAGCAGTCAAGGATAAAATTCGTAAACAATCACGAGATGAAACAAAAAGTGACAGATATTAGAGAGTGGTTTATTAACGAGATCAGCGAACGTGTGGATAATTTCGGATTGGCGAGCATCATCAATGAGCATAATAATACGATCAATTCGTTTAACGACAAGATAAAGAAATTAAACGACAAACTATCAAATCTACGATTCACGGGTCGATTACTTCAAAAAGAAAAGGCTATGCTCCAAGTCGAGAATGAACAACTCAAGCGGCGACTGTTAAATCCAGATGAGTTCGAAGAAGACTTAACAGATATAGAAGCAATTAACAGATTACCTAAATCTGATGGTAAGTGTCATCAAACTATCGACGAAGATAAACTCGTCAAGAACGATCATTCGTGTGGCTCGTGTAATAATCCTCACGTCGAGCCAGATTATTGCGCGGCGTGCCAGCGAAACTGCAAGGCATATTGGTCTAATACTGGCGACGACCCAAAGGACATTTTCATGAGAACGAGTTATCACGGAACGGATAATACTGGAGACGAATCATGATGGGTGAACGAACGTTCAAACGAATGGATCATGAATCACCAGATTATGTTTGGAAAGCCGGTGCCGTGAATGAATTGATCGATGATTATAACGCTGCCGTCGATAGAATCATCGAACTCACCGATGAACTCAATGAGATCAAGAAGGAAATCGATAATTGTCAACGTGCTGGATGTCCACTGAAGAAAGCACGAACAGTATCGGTCGGTCAGAAACTGGCAGACCTCAAGAAGTTACGACAGCAACGAGATGAATGCAATGAGCGAAAACGCGAATAGATGTGAAGGATGCAACCTTGACGGTCATTGTAAATGGATCGAGTTGGGCAACGGATATTGTGGGTTCGATGCGCCAGTATCAGTTGTGAGGGCGCTCATGAAAGAATACGGGAGTCAGATTCAACAACTCACGGATTTTCTTGATGATGAACGAAGTAACGATCTATACGAATATAGAGCGCTTGCAACGGGAGTTCCAGCATTCGACGAATTTTGGAAAGTAGAAAAGGTGAAAGGTGCTGACTATATAGAAGCGCTTGTTGAGTTCATCCAAGGTCTTGTTAGTAAAAACAACCATCTTCAATCCGACATCGATCAGTTAGCAGAACGTATGTGTAAAATTTGTTCGTGGAACGTTAAATTGGGTCAAGATGGTAGAAATTGTCGCATTCCACCTGATCGCTTACAGTCGTGTCCATTATATTTATTCACGACTGTTAAAGCAAAGTCAGATGTTCAACAGAAGGCAGACGCTGTTGAAGTCGAGCGTTTGAGAAGAATAATTCACGATGCGTATAATGCACCAATGTTCAACACTGCCTTGCATATTCTTGAAAATGGTCTTGATGTGACTGCTCAAGCAGTTAGTGACAGCATCTGGAATGCAAAGAAACCATTTTGTAAAAACGCTAATAGAGATTGTAGTAATTGTCCAAATTGTGCTCATTTCTCGCCAAAGGATTTCTTGACACCAGAACAAATCGAAAAAATAAACAACCATGAAGAAGTCATCATCGATGATGGCGAGTATCTCGTGTCGAATGTTCCCGACGAGACTGGCGCTTATACACGAGGGTCAAGCAAGAAAAACGAATCAAGAACCACCAATGATAGTGTCAAGCGTCTTGTGTGTAACGTCTGCGGCGAGACTAGTCATGGACAACCTGGCAGTAGATGCAATCGTAGTCAGTGTAATGGACTATTCATCATTTCTCCGACGTGGAAACGTGAAATCATCGATGATACAAACGTCGACGTCAGTGAATATGAATCTAACGATGATGACCAACAAGAAAGTAGGGAAGAAACATGAGTTTGATCGTGTTTGAAGGTATCGATGGAACTGGCAAAACAACGTGCGCTGATAAATTATTGGTGTATCTTGTTTCGAAGGGTTTGGATTGTGCAAAATTTTCCGAACCATCCCACTCGAAGTATGGAATGAAGATACGAAACGCAATGAATGGTAAAAAACGGTTGTCGGTTGAAAGGGAAACAGAATTGTTTGTCAAGGACAGAAAAGTTGACGTGAAGGAAAACATCAAACCGGCGTTGAAAGAAGGAAAAATAGTGCTTCTTGATAGGTATTATTTCTCGACTGCAGCCTATCAAGGTAGCAGAATGATGATGAATGAATGGCAAGCAGCGATGGCAATTTTAACTCGCAATGAACAATTCTCGCCAATTCCCGATCTCCGATCACTTTACCATCATATATACTGAATAGAATTACCTTACCAGCGAAATATTTGGTCACGACGGTCAGCATTTGTTCAACCTTCTTTATATCTATTTGTAAAATATCGTTATTCATCACGATAGTCGAAAATACATCAGCGTATTCTATTCCATTTGGTCCGTCGAATAGATCGTTCAAGAACGGTTCGACTTCCATGAAAAACATTTCTAAGATAGGATCGTCGATTGGTCGCGCTTCAAAACGAGAAAACACATGATAATAAGTAGTTTCATCCATGATCAGTCATTTCATGACACGGGAATAAATCTTTTGGTAGACGAAAAATATATAAAGTTTGGACAATGATGACTTGTCAAGATAACCGGAAATTATTGGATCGTTGTTGAGTGACCAACATGAAAAAAGCGATAACGGACATCATTCCACTCGAAAAATTCAAGGATGCTGAGCATTATTCATTCATAAAATTATTGGGCAATGGCATAACGAGGATTATTTCGCCTAAATTCGTCGTGAATGTTGAATTGATGGATCAAGATCAACACGTCGTCAAGGTGACACAAACCGATAGCGAAATTATATTTAATATCGATGATATCGATACTGTCCAAATCGGCAATATATTTGATATGAGTAAGGCTGTATTGACCGACTCTCAACGGTGCATCATCGATATGTTAATGAGTAAGCAAAATGAATTGCTCAATATTTACTTTGACAAGATTAACGAACCAACCATCATCAATCCAAGTGAAAGCGATATAACATTCATGGACGCCGGCAGTGCAGCAATTGCCGTGAGAATTAAAACGCCAGAACACGGATATTTCTTTGCTCTTGGAGATATCAATAGACTAACCGAGGATTATCTTTAAGGTGAGGAATGACGAACAAAAAGTCAACCGACGAACCAACGGATCACGAAGCGAGCATTCCACTCAATAATTTTCCTTTAGCAGATAAGTGCCATACTTGCACGAGAACGAGGGATTACTGTTATCAAAACGGTGAAATATATCCAAATTGTTATAGAGAAGAACCGATAATATCGTCAACTTCAATTGATAAACTGATCGTTGAACGAGAAGAAAACAGTGATTTTGACGAGATGACTGCGCAGATGGCTGAGAAAATCATTGAAAACATCGATCCAGACGCAGATGATGCTGAAGCATCTGGATATGAAGATATCAAGGATATCATTCGTGATCATCTTGTTGATTGGTTCGAACGTTGTGATACATCAACCGTCGAGGTGGAATGAATGGAAATGGATAAATTCGACGATCATCCATCACCGCCGATGTGCAAACGATGCAAGAAACCGTTGCCCGTGGAAGTTGAAAATGACAACGCGTTTTATATGGCATATCAAGTCAATTATGTCGCGTTGGACTTCGATGGTAGTTCGTGTGGAAACGAAGATTTCGTTGCTAATTACTGTAAAACGTGTTGGAACATCATCGCTAAGGAACGCCAAGATGACACTGATGTCGACGAATAAACCAACCATCATCAACCGATTAACGTTGCTCCGTGGCAGAATGAGTAGCAATGATCGGTATAGTCCAGATATTAAACTCATCACGGAAACGATCGCTGCATTAACGACTGGAAAACAAAAGATAAAAGCCCTCGATTCGATGATGGATGAAATACAAAAGCAACTCCGCATCATCGATGAACACGAAGATATAGAACAGTATCGTCGTGAAGTCGTTTGGGAAATGATCATGAATATCAAGAAACTTGGTGGCAAATGATGAAATTCGATCCAGATGTCGAATATCGAACCAATCCTTGTAGACGTTGTATGTGTGCTATCGACGGTTCGCCACAAGACTTGGATCAATGCGCAACTCATCCACGAGTGCATCAAGATGGACGACCAGATTGTCCATTTCTAAAGAAGGGTGAAATGAAATGAGTCTCTATGAAGTTCGCTCGTCGGTTATTTTCAAGACTACTGCTGGGTGGCGAGAGCAAAGCAGTGTATCAGTGGTTGATTGTTTGTCTGACGACGAAGCAAAGTTAGCTGGATTGCTGTTTGTTGCCGACTATGCTGCACGGATGAAAGAAAATTACAATGACACGACGGAGATTGGTTGTGTCAAGGTATATGGTTTTTATCCGACGAAATTTAGAAACGGCAATTTCGTGAGTGGTTCATCGTCATACGCTGCTGGTGAAGTGTATGAATGGAAATGTGATTGGTATCCCTACGAAAAGGAATTGGAACACATCAAGGAAACAATAGCAGAGAACGAGGCGAATGACAAACGGGACTATTCCCAGTGACTGAACCATACGGTATGTGTAAACCGCTTGTCGATGAATTGAAGGGCGATATCGATTCACTCAATCGTCGTGTTGAACAATGGCAATTGGCTGTTGAAGCAAGGGACAACTTGATAGGCAACATTTCTGGCTGGATAGCAAACAAGAAAAATGATTGTAACGATACAGGCGAAATGGTCGATATTAACGATCTTATAGCACTTGATACCATTATAACTACTTATATCAAGAACGAACAAATCCGTGTATTGAAGGCAGCGATAGCAGCAATAGGGGATAATCCTATGCTCGAATTTAAACGACAAGACTATGAAGATCAACTCAAGAAATTGGTGAACGATGAATGAGCGACGATGAAGACGAACTTCACGAAGTTACCATCGATGAAATGACGTTTAACGAAATCAAGGATTATGTTGAACAGTTGAAGAGTAATATCAAGAGTCTTGAAATGATGCCCTATATGAAAGAAGACGATCTCGATGATCTCACGGTCAAGGTTGAGAATATGCGACAAGACCTTGCAAGGGCTGAAGACGAGCACGCCACCGATATTTTGTATAAGGAAAAACTGCAAGATATGCTCGATGTGGATCATTCTGGTAGCGATACTCACGGTAGTTGGGACGACATCGTTCGTGCTATAAACGATTTAACTGGCAAACCTAACGACGATGACGGACCAGTCGGAGACCCGAATTGTGAATTGTGTCATGGTCAGTATTATTTACCTGATCCGCCGGGTGTTAGTGCCGGTCCATTACTTGAATGCCCACGATGTAAGGGAAAACACATAACTAAAATGATGTGTGAATTGAAGGTAAAATCGACCAAGGTAAAATATGATAATGCTGAAATTGAACGATTACAAACGATCATCGATGCTGCTATCAAGGAAGCCACCGACGAATTCTTTAACGATCAACAGGTGATGAATATTGTCAAGGAAGTATATGGTATAGACGACGATTATTTCATCTCACAAAAAAGTATATTGACAATATTACAACGGCGAACGACATAATGATTAGTTTCAATGATGCTAAACGCGTGTTCCTTTCATTACCACACTTCACGACGAGTAGTTGTTCTCGTGAAACCTTGGATAAACTTGCATTTCTTGTCAGATATTTCTGTCAAGATGAACTCAGACACAATAATGAACATCAAGTTACACTCGATGATACCCGGAGTTGTTTGAAATGTCACTGGTATCATGAGCCAAACGTGAAATGTCGAATAGGCGATCCAACGAAATGCAATGGTCAGTATGTATATTGCACAGATTTAAAGCATAAACACGATGAACATTGGGTTTGTCCAAACTGTGGCTCGATTGATATTCATTATCACGATCCGGGCTGTGACTCTGGTTTGTCTGTTAAATGGATTTGTCACAGTTGCGATGTGACAACATTCACTGAACCTCGGCGTGCAGGCGAAAAACAGGTGACTCACGATGGTCTTTAACAAGCATATTCACTCAAAACACGTTGAAAAACCAGAAGACTTGATTTGTCCACGTCACGGACGATGTGAAACGCTGATCTTGAATAGAGGTGGGTATGAATTCAACACCAACCTGTTTCTCGTTGCGTGTGGCAGTTGTATACAAGAGCGTTTGGGAAAATTACAAAGTATCATCGATAGTTTCGATTCAGATATTAAAAAACTCGACAACGATAATTACGACGAATATATGCAAGTAAAACCACGAAATCTAAAGAAGAAGGAAAACTCATGAGACTACCATACTCAAATTCGTGTAGGTATGAAATGGTTAATTGTGATGAATCGTGCAGTCGCTCGATGCGATTGAAATGTCTAATCATTAGTAGCATTTATCGATTCGTTCGCAAGGAACGAAATGTCGTGGATTAGTGAACAATCGTGGAAACAATAAATATCGATGTTGACGCGTGGGTCAATGATTATATCAACAAGCACAAGTGTGGACGATGTAAGGGAACTGGCGTCGTCGGGAAAGCACCGTGGCTTTATACTTGTGAAGATTGTCGCCAAACAGGACTCGATGGGTATCACCACGAGCCAACATTCATGATGTTATTCACGAAAGTTAAAAATGCAACGAATATGGATGAAATACGACGAATCGTTTTCGACTTTCAATGTCAGTTCGAATTATCACGAGTATTTGAAGGAAAAACATATGAAGAATGGTTTATTCAACGGAAATGAATATCATGAACAGAATACGAAAAATCAATAGTCATGTCATCATTTCGACGCGGGCAACGGTGACAAACATCATCGATGAAATAGTTGCCTTACCAGATGAACAGCGGTTCAGTGTGCTTCGAGCGTTCTGTCAACGATGTGGTGAGATGAAAACGAGTTGCAGATGCAAGAAGGTGAATAACTGATGGCAATTCATTGCCCAGAATGCCGATTCGGCATAATGACACCAGCCAATAAACCTGGTCGTGAATGGGACGAAGATTGGTTAAAATGCCAGTTGTGTGGTTATGAATGCGACATACACACTGCCAAAGAAGAAGATGATAACGATGACTGTTGATATGTTAATTGGTGGAATATATGAGTGAATACACAGCAGAAGCAGTCTGTTCACATTGCTATAACAAGCATACGCATAAATGTCAAAGACCATCTATATGCGCCGGAGTCTTACAATTCGAGGGATTGCTTGGTGTAATCAACGAATTTGCCCAGACATTCATTCGTTCAGTTGCCTTGGTTGATGGTGAAGTAGTCGTTAACCCAAATGAGGCAGCGATTGTTATGCCGTTTGTCGAAGAGTTCGTGAATCATTTACTCCGTCAAGGCTTGATCGAGGTTAAATGAGATGACACGACCCAAGAATGAATGTGTCAAGGAAGCAAAGCAGTTCATCAGTCGAGTTAACGCAGACACAGCGAACTACAAGCGATCGATGACGACATATGAATATATAGAGGGAATGAAACTGATTGATGTGATTGACGAAAAGATTGAGACGATCAAGCGACGACATAAGGAATTACTCGATTTGGTCTACGAACTTCATCTCGATTTGTTACGACACGCTAAAGACCAAACCTATCCATCACCAGGTATACTTGCAGAAGTGCTCGATCACGATCTTGTTGAAAAGAAGTTCATAGTCGACGATAAAGAAAATCTGGATGATGAAACTGGTTCCACGTGCTCGTAGACAAAAAATTTATAAAATTTGGCGATATTAAAAAAGATGATCTCTCCGATGATGATTGATACTATGCTGAACGATAACGATTTTAACATATTCATCGACGGCGAACATTTCATACAGTTGCTGCCATTCATACTTGCTTATAGTAAGAAACGAGATGAAATATTGGCGTCAAAACCATCTAACGTTAATTCAACAGCAGATTGCCAAGCATATCACGGTGTATCAAGTTGTGATGACTGTCCTAACCGTGATGTGAATGAACAAGCAGAGATGGAGATGCTCGATATATTACAGCGATGTATTTCGTTAAATTTTCGTGTATTTCCAATCATGGATGATAAAATTGAATGACTACTGAAGGAAAATGAGGATGCGAGCAATGAACACTCCACGACAAAACAAACTCGAAAAACAGTTCAGTGAAGCGCTTGCGAAGGGTGATAACAAGCGTTCAGATAAATTATCCAAGAAATTACACAAGATTGAACGTGAACAAGATGCGTTTAATGCAATGGGTCAAGAAGAGAAAAGTGAACTGCGTCGAAAATTTCACGAACGATATATACGATGTTCCAAGATTTCGATATTCGTCACGATGATCATCTTCATCGTGACAACGATATTCATATTTTCTAACGATCTTTTGGCAAATATATCGATAGACGTTTCGATCGCTAACATCATCGTGAACTTATACATCACGATTTGGATGCGACGACAATCACATAAAATAGGTAAATAATCATGGAAAACAAAGAAGATGAATTCTTGTTGGATTTGGAATATCTAAATAGTCTAAAAATCGATGGATCGAACGATCCTAATCCAATAATTCAACGATGGTGTCCGACCTGTCAAAGTTTTTGGTGGTTCAAGGTTGGTGACCATTCGCTGATCAAGACGCCGACATCGATGTATCCGGCGCTCGTTGAAATGTGCAAAACGTGCCGAGAACATTATTTTGGTAAAGAAGCAACAACTACCGATGAGCAGTCATGAGCGAAGAAAACGAAGGCGAGTGAAACGTTCAAGGCAGTGATATTAGCGTTGCATCCAGAAACAACGAATCGGAAACTGGACAATTTATTTGACCTATGCTACGAAAGTGATGATGAACCAAGTGAATGACCCATGAGTATCGAACATCGATTGAAACCAAACTTCAAGGAAGGATTCAAGCAACGTATGATATGGAAACATCCAGACGTCAAGAACGACTTACTCGATGAAATGTCCGAAGGGTTATGTCTAATCATCGATGCAATAATAACGATGAAACCAGCAGAAGCCAATGAAATTATAAAGGAAATATATCAATCGTTAATGCAAACACAATTACTTTTGTTGAAACATTATCAAGGATACGGGATAGTTAATCATGAGCATACAAGTAGTGAGAAAAGCGAATATCACGACGACAAGGAATGAAACAGTCGAGATTATCAGCGATAGATATATAAAACAAACACCGGACGACGAGCCACGAATCATCGTGAAGATAGATGACTCCAAGGTTTTCGACAAGCAAATTTTACCGTCAAAAGATGGTAGCACGAAACGAATAACGATCGAGATCATTGCAAATCATCGATACATCCTTAACGATATAGAATTTGTTGATGTGGAGTGAATGTGTATGTTGAAAACCATAAAAGTAACACCGTTATTCATAGAAGTGTTTACTGCTTGCGCAGCGTTCCTATTGGTGTGGGGTTTGATAGTCGACAACACGATGGAAACAAAATCGACGGGTATTGTGTATGGTGCGTTTGGATTCTTCACGGCACTATCCATTGTATTTTTCAGCGATTGGATCAAGGAACGAATACTCAAGAAAGCAGGTGTTATACCATCATACACTAAGCCGAAGGAAGGTGATGTGGCGAAGATAATTGCTGAACAAGAACATACGACGCTCTTGAAGCAGGTCAAAGAGTTACTCGAAACACTGACAAAACAACTACCACCGATCATCCAAGAGAAGGTCGAACAACAGAAATCGTTATCGATATTATCAAAACCAGCAAAACGGCGTGTCTTGGATATGCCATCGATCATGAAACAACCATCCGTCGCCGATTTGGTTAAATTGGCAAATCCGTTGGCAGCGATCGAACAAGAAATACCAATTCATCAGCAAGTAGCGACCCAGACTACCATTCACGAAGAAGAATATGTCGTTGAACAACAAATTGGTGATGAAATACCGGAAAAGAAAACAGACGATGACGAAATTCCAGAGCCATCATCAGTTCACCAAATCATCGTTCCTAAGATTGAACATATCGAGACTAACGAAGAGTCAGATAATTCAACTAATACTGATGCACTTGATGAAGATGAACAGAAAAAGTTGGATGAACGATTTGCTGTTTCGCCGGTCAAGATAACGCTCAATAAAACAAAGAAGACACCGACGAAAGCCGAAAACGACGAAGATACTAACGACGATGTCGATGAAGAAGGAAGTTAAATCATCAGTTTAACATTACATTTAAATTTTCTTCATTCGTGATCTGTAGTGATATGATATGTCATCAAAAAAACAATTGGCTTGTTACTTAAAGAACAAAGGAATCATCTATGATGAAAACTACAGCACTGGCGATGAACCCGTCGGAAGTGAAGAAGCAATACTTGCATCGTTGGTTAGAGCCAGTGTGATCTCTGATTATTACGTTGGACTTGATGATCAGACAGTATTTTGGGTGATCAAGATCGTTGGTAAGTTGACGACTGATGAAATAACGATGGCGACTGAAGATATGGGACGTCATAACGACCTTGAAGACGAAGAAGACGAAGATGGTGAATGATGAAAACATATACAATCGGTGAGAAGGCAGCCATTTTGTCATTGGAAGGATGCTGGGTTGCTATGGCGTGGTGTGGTATTTTATTATCGATATATTTATTGTTTTCACCAATCATACCGTGGTTGATGTATGCGACTCAAATGACGTGGGTATTTCTCATTGGATCATCATCACCATTCGTAGTGATTATGATCGATGCTATCCGACGAACAAATAACAAACACGGTCTGTTTGCATGGTAAAATATTGTCTCCATTGTGGTAAACGAGTAGGATTCAAGTATATACCGTGTGGAAATGGTAACGTGTTGCACGTTAAGTGTTTTTCAACTGATGTTTCATTCGCAACCATTACGAAAGGATATCGTTGATACACGAACTGTTTGAAGAGTGATTCAATAAAATAGATGCTATACTTCTATCCTAATTTTTCTACCAATTTCTTAAATATGCCGGGATCATATCGTGTATCATCTTTAATTCAAGAACCAAGCGATGATGAACATGAAAGTATCCGGTAAAATGGAAAGTAGAATGCTGGCTGACTTCAAAACAGAACTCAAGGAGAGCCGTGCAGTCAAGGAATTCGATGACTTTTTAAACGACTTCGTGATTGAATACTATACACCAGAAGACTTTGGTGGCAGTTATTCAGACTATCAACCAACGACTCGTTATGAAGATTTCGTCGAGGACGTTCGCAGTCACATTAGTGACATCTCGAAGTTCAAGCGTCTCTTCGAGAAGGCGACTAGTTGTCGACGATAAGAAAAAAGTTTTAAAAATATTGATTTTTATATTTTTTCGATGGTTTCCTGTTGAGAAATGTTTATTCCAACCATGTTGTCGGAGATTTCCCAACTGCCCTTCAAGGTTGGAGCGATCACTTTGTTAAATAACTCAATGACCAAGGAAACGTTTTTCGCTTCATTTATGAGAACGTGACCAGTCGTGTTGAGTTGCGACCTGGTTTTCACTATGTCGTTGCAGTCAGTTTTTTCTCGACCAGACATAGCACAGGCAGCGAGGTAGGCTCGTTTCATTTGTTTGTCCAATTTTTGTATATCGTGCTCCATCGAGATTTCAGCGACTGGACTCAGTGTCTTTCCGTTCTTATCCAACAAACCTATATCGCAATCAAATTTATTCTTGGTTTCGACCAGTTTAACCGAGAATTTCTTTCCTTTATAGTCAAACGTTTTATTCACGAATTATCACTTCATCATTAACGACATATCGATTGTTATAGGATGAATCGATGGACGATTATTTCAAGGTATCCACGATGGAAACATTTTAATAATTTGTTCAATAATATTCTCACGAGAATATGCTGACCGAAAAGGATGTTCAACGAATCCGAGAAGAATTAAAAGTCATGGATGACGGTAGCACAGAATTCGATGAATTATATGCAACATATTCATGGTTTGCACAGAAATTCATAGATTTTTCAAAGAAAGTAAAGAAACCATCGACAATGGCTAAACTGTGAACCGTATGTCGAGACAGTCGGTTAAAGACAAGGTATACGACGCTATCATCGATATTTTTTCAAGATCACACGGTAAACACCCAATGGCTGTTTCTGACATCGTTAAACAATTGAAAAACGAGTATAAAATGAGTTGTGTAACGATCGCCAAGGTGAAATATAGACTCAATCTATTATTGAGTGAAGGCAAAATTAACGAACAAAATGTTGGTAATAGTGTTTGGATTTATTGGAAAAAACAAACACGACGAAAGAAACCTGAGTGAATGATTCTTGAAGGATATATTATACCACGCAATCTTCGATATTGTGTCCAGACTGAATGGCATTGAACCAGTAACGACAGTCGAAGTTCAAGCAAAATTATCAGAATTGGGATCATTTCAAAACGTTTCACCAATCAAGATACGAAATAGGCTAATTGCATTAGTTGATGAAGGATTGATCAACGGTAAGTCGGTAGGTCCTGGTCGTGGTGTGTGGATTTATTGGAGAAAACGAAAGAATGTGCATCACGATGTTTGTCGGTCGACATAATATTCTTATTTATCGTGATCGGAGATCAAGATCGTGACTAAATCAACATTAAACGATGTGAAATGATAAAAATGGCACAAATGAAAGCAAAGTATGCAGGTGTTTGCCGTCGGTGTGGTGGTCGCATTAATGTCGGCGATGATATCGATTGGACAAAAGAAACAGGCGCTTGTCACGTGACTTGTAAAGAGAATATTGTCAAGATCAGCAAATCGTGTTCCGTTTCGACTCCAATCGTACCAATACAGAAGGTTCTTGAGCCCATTCCAACAGGTCTTGAAAACGAGCAAGTTCGCTTGTTCTGGAGCGATGGAGAATATCTTAGCGGCTGGATGCCGAGCGGATCAAAGCCCGCGATCGAGTGGCTTGAAAAACTCGGGCTCTGCCATTATGTGAGTGGATGGGGTATGCATTTTGAACGTGACGCGGCGTCAGAAACTCTCGTCCCGGGTATCACGATCGCCAACGGCGGAAGTTTCACGGTGAAAGCAGCCGACGACTTCGCTCGCCCCGGCATCAATAAGCGATTCGAGACTGAATATCAAACTAAGATCGCCAGACTCGACAAGCGAGCGCAGGCGTTTGCTGAATCCATATCAACGGGTAAGCCAGTCATCCTTCGGTCGTGGAGCGAGGAGTGTGATGGCTCAGTCGATGAGTGCGATGTCGATAATTTATACGAATATGCGATGCCAAACGGCACGACCAAGATCGAGCGAAATCACTCATATTAATTCGTTATTTTTTAACAAAATTTTTAAATAAGCCGTTGAAGATACCTTCTCTATGTCGAAGAAGGATTGCACGAACAAACCTTGTAAGAATGTATCCAAGACTGGTGGTAAGGGCGAAATAGAACCGGCGCTATTGGCGAGTAAGAACAACAGAAAAAAGTTGCTCGGCATCGTTGCTCTCGTGATTCTCGCCATCATCGGTTTTTGGCTCATGATTGCACCGCCAACCCAGATCGTTGGTTTTGAACCGATCAACCCAGCGCAAGGCAGTGTAGCAATTCTCACGGGTATGTTTTTAGCGGGAATCGTTGTTTTGTTCATTTGGGCAACCTACGTCGTGCAGAAAAAACGGAACAAGGCGTAAATTTCATGAAGTCAACGATAGGACTTGATGAAGCAAAGACCATCATCCATTCCATTAAACTAACGTTGGATGATCACGAACTGCCAGTCTCACAAATGGTCGTCTACGATCATCCAACATTCGATGATCCGCATATCTCGATGTCGATCAACGAAATATCCATATCGGATTTCGATGTTCTCTGGTTAGCCAAACTCAAGAATCGATATGGTGATAAAATTTATTTCGACATTTCATCGGCAGAGAATGCGAAAACTGATATGACCAACGTCGTTGTTGTTTTCAGAGTCTGGTTCGATCCAAACCGATGTGAATGACTACCGTTTCACTTCTTTTATCCATTATTGGTGATGTATCGTGAATGACATCCAAGAATTCATCTTGCATATCGTATCAATCAACGATAAGGATGTCAAACGGTATAAAAATCAAAAGGGCGCTCGTCAAAAATGGTTTTATCGTGAATTGTATAAACGAGGATTTACACGAGAAGAAATCGACGCATCGATCCAAGAGTTAGTCGATAAGGAATTGCTGATACGAGTGTGGAATATCGTCGGTGTTGAAAACGATCCAGCGACTGGTAAACGTAAATACAACCGAGAAGTCTTGCTACGGCTACCAAGATGGGGTGATCCATCGATAGTTGATGAAGCGAGGGAACACGAATTATACGAAACGGCAAAGAATCAATTGGATAACGCTACTAGTGAACAATTACAGAAAATGATCGATATCATGAAAGTGGTTAACGTGACAAATACAAACGAATGCTCGACGAAAGAAGAGACTGAAAGTGTTGCACTAAAGACAGTGCATAAATTACAAAACGAAATGGTTGAACATAAGGATTTTGACACACCGTCACATCATACTAATGAGGCATTAGGTGACATCATTCGTGAACTAACGAAATTCGGTGATCCGATGTGGATCGATCGTTCATACATTCGTGAAAAGATCAATAAAATAACGGATGACGCTAATTACCTAAGCGATATGCCGATCTGGATGTATAATGAGATGAAAGAATCGCTGAACGACCCAGAGACGAAGAAAATACTAACTGGTTATCTTTCGCGTAACGAAGAGTTCACGAGACAGGTCGAACAAATATCTCCATTACCAGACGGATTCAAGGAGATCATACTCGCCATAGTCAACGCACAAGTTGAAGTATCGTCGTGGTATCTTAAATTTCCGGGTAGTAAACGGACTGCCAACGAATTGGCTAGTTACTTGCTGGATGTTGTTAAACAAGTCAAGGACTTTCTTGGTATGGAATGAAAATCGTTCAGACAAATATTTATAATCTCGTTTTTGTTTTCTAATTCTCGTGAACGCTATAGATAAGAATGGAAAACCAATATGTGACAAGTTCGAAGTTTCCATATTGTTGTTGATCATTTTATTTCCGTGTTAGTATAAAATGATAACTTTTAATAACAATACGATCAAGTATATATCATGAGTTGCGAAACAGATGATCTTGTTAAACGAATAACGCTGGCAATGGGAAATTCACAAAAACGAACGAAAATCCTTGCATATATAAAAAATACCGTGATGGGTGAAACACCCGACGAACAATATGATTTCGCTGTTGATTATCACCAAGACTCAGATGTGTGGGAAAATATCAACGAGGGTAAAAAGAAATTCACGATTGATGTTGTGTCTGTCAAGGATGACGGGATAGATTTCGATATTAATGAAGAATACCGTTTCACCATGGTTATAGACGGTGTGCATATGTCTCGTGATGAAATGATACAAATGACAAATGATTTACGATTATAATTTTTTAACATTTTTAAATTTCGTTTTTATTTTTCGTGAATTTCACGATCGAACATAAAAAACTAATGATAGGTATGAAACGATCGAATTTTTGTATGGCGTATCACATACGCATACACGGTCGTGGAGATGAAGTTTACAACGCCAACCTTCATCTTGCTTGCTCAACGCATTCAATTTAAATTAAATGATAGGTGATAAAAAATTTCAAAAAAGCAAAGGAATCTAAATTTTTTGTCAATTATTTTTCAATTATTTGTTTATTGTCTGCCAATTTACTGAATGGTAACAATCATAAAAACTTTAAAAAGTCACAAAGCATATCAGAATTGACTGAATGAAGGTATCTATATGAGCAAAAGTAGTGATTTTAATATCAAAATAAATGAAAACGATAACGGAGTATTCTTGACTTTCGATATCTGTCTCGTTGGTGAACAAAACCAAAACGAAACCGTCTATAGTGGAACGTATGATGATGTGTTTGATTACGTATGGACAGAATTTGAAAATCGAATGAACAGATATATGCGTGTTATTTCTATGGATCGATTTCTTAGATTGTTCAAGACTGATTTGATAGTAAAGTTTCACGATATATCAGACCCAGAAAAGCAGAAAATACGAATAGCATACGATAAAAGCTTTGAGAATAGGGTTGACAAATCTAATACCCTCGATAAAGTTGTCGAGGCATTTACGGGTCATCCATATAAACTCAAATTCGTTTCAGGTAGTTGTGAAACATAATTTTATTTTTAACGAGAACACGATTCCATCCGGGCAAGTTCTTCGCTATTTAACTCAGATTCCATTTTCCATTCTTCTCGTTCGTTCATTGCAATTCGTTCATTATCCGATATAACTCTCTGTTGCAAATCATCTCGTTCACTAACCAAGAAACGACATACAAACTCATTTTCGTTACCAGCATCGATCGTGTCAATCCACGATGTTATTTCTGATCGGTCGATATCTATGTATCTATCGATCATGATTTCTTTGCCGTCACGATTCATCGTTCGTCGTTTAATGATGCTATCATTTCGAGAATCTATACCGATGATCAATCTAATTCGTTGTCTACCATCGAATGTGATCATCCATTCTAACCGAAACTGAGTCGAACCAATGAAGCCATATCGAATGACGACGATCCTATCAATGTTCCAGTCGATTATCGCTCCATGACCGCCGTTATAATCTATTAATGGGATATACGCCTGGCTAACTGTCCATTTGGGTAGTCCACGAGCAATGATCGAAAGGGCATAATGCACGTTCTTGAGTATGTTTGTTGCGTCTGGTCGTAGCAATAAGTCTCGCATATTCGTGAATCCGCCCATCCGATTAAACCGTTCCTCTGGTAGATGATCTCCATGCACGACTATATCGACTGACGACGCGTCAATATACATTAGTTTCATATTTATCACGACGTCATCATCAAGAGCAAACGTGGCTATGGTAACTTTATCCTTGAAGTCTCCAGCCGACGATACGTCTACTATATACCCAAATTTTCGCAGTATCTTGATAAACGCGTAAAAATGAATATCCATTTGTGTCATGATCGAAAAAACATCGAAAACGACCCAGATAAATTTTTTGAAAAAAGATTCAAACCATACCGAGAAACTTCTTGCCACTAGCGATGGTTTCCTTGATTTTCGTGACTTTATCATCCGTTTCGCCATCAGCATAGAATAGAATGATCAAAAACAAATTCATCATTCGTTCAAAACTACCTTCGTCGTGAACAACCTTTTTTATATCATCAACGATCGTGGTCATTTCAGAAACATATTTCCATTTCTTCAAGGTAAGTTCGTTGTATCCTTCGATAAACTTCCGAATATTGTGTTTTTTGTCGGTTGACGTTGCTGGGCACGAGTTACACACAAATATCGTGTTTTCATCTATCATTTCAGCAGTTCCACCAGGTTTAAAGGTTCCAATTCTACCAAGGGGAAATAATCGACAGATGATAGGTTTATATCGTCGTGAAAACGCACATAACCCTTGTTTTGAACGAGCGACATCGATAACTTCACCAGTCTTCGTGACAGCAACCAAGAATTTATCACCAATTAACAAAAATGGACATTGCTTATGTCCTTTATCGCCCGTGAATTTGATGGTCGAAATGGGTATGTTTGAATTTAGACCAAGAAACACATCAAAATTTTGCTTGATAAATGTTTGTCGATTGACATCCTTCAAGGCAGGCATTTTCAACATTGCATCGATTTCTGGTGGCGTTATCAAGATATCTATATTACCAGTGCAACACCTACCATTGCATATTGTAACGCAAATATCGTTGTCGAAGGTGAAGTCTTCATCTATACCGTGGATCGCGTCTGGATGTTTAGCCGCATATTTTAACGTTAGATCGTAGTCTTTTATACCGGTTGGTTTAGCAGCAAATTCCTTGATCAATTTGATCATTGCTTCTTTATCCATGATGTGTCACATTTTTTCCATTTCATTGATGGAGATCACGACATAGTCATATCCAGCAGGTATTTTTATTGCGCATGGAGTATCGTTCAAACTCTCGATCGTCTCTCGGCAATTTTCCTTGGTATCCTTGGTATTCATTATTCCATTAGTAGCCTTCAATATCTTGGTTGCCTTGAAGAATTGAGTTAATGACGATCTCTTTTCATTCCAACTACCACCCAATGATTCAACCATGAGAACCATATCATCATCGATATTCATCGAACCATCGGGATTCATCGGTAATTCTATGTGCTCTGGATATGATTTATCCCACGCCTCAAGACCACCATTGAATACATCACCATCGAACCCATAGAGATCAACAGCATCGAGATCGAAGGGTTCGAACCCAGCGACGAACCAGACACCCGGACCAATATAAATACATCGGATACCCGCTTCATCCTTGAGGGCTTTTCTCCATACTTTGCTCATGATATTCACCATACTTCATACACTATATGGAGTTATTCAATTTAAAGTTTTAGTCTAAATACTGATTCCCTTCAACGTGGAATCGTGAATAGTTGGTGACTAAGCAAAAAATTAAAAAGGTCTTGATGGATGATATGTCTAATGAGTCGTGGTGTATCAAATGCCTGTCATCGATGAATATGAAGAATTTATTCGGCGACGAGAAATTCGTGAAAATGAACAAAATGAAGCGACTGTTGCTGAACGACAAGCGAAACAACATAATCATCAAAAATTACGAGATGCACTGAAGACACAACCAGAAAAATCACCACGAATATTCAAACCATCGGAAGTAACTGAGCATGAACTCGAACTGTCCGGAAATTATTTCGTTGGTGGGTGGCGACAAATGATGGGCAGAATTGGGTTGATCGTCAAGGACACAATCGATGTGCTTCATCTATTGCCATTCAAGAGTTTCACGGTCATCATCGATGACTCTGCGGTAAGACGTGATTTAAAAGATGATAAAGAGCGTTTAATGGGTAATTTTGATATTGAATACTCAATCGATGGTGAAACGACGATCATTATGCTTGGTTTATTCAAGGCATATATCGACACGAAATATATCGAGCGGAACAAAAAACGAATGAAAGAACACTTATTGTATAAAGTTCGACTCCAGATACTCAAGGCAACCATCGATCACATCACTGGAATGAATAAAACAGAATGAATATCCACTAACGAATGTTTTAAATACTGTCCGATGTATTCATGATCGATGAATATGCGATCGACACGAAAAGCCTTTAACGATGAAATGCGAGCAATCACGAATAAACATGATGTTTCCATCAGCTATAACCCAGATGATTACAACGGGCATAGTATTGCTGAAATTGATTTTATGCCTTGTAGCGGAGATATCAATCTCGATGATGTGTTGAAAATTATTAACATTGCTAAAAAATACGACATCATCGATGGATCGTTCTCTGCACCAGAGAAGTCGTGGATACGAATCACGTTGGTCTTTCCGCGTGATTAAACTCGTTAAACAAATGTTTTATATATTTTTCGTTCTTATTCTTATCGTGAATGATCGAGTGATTGATGAATGATTGCTCATCGATTCATGATGTCCAGACCGTTAATTATATATTTGGTGAATAATCGTTAGTGAACTTGAAGGTCAGTTAGCAAGATTCAGGTATAAGCAATATAAAACGAAATCCCTTCATGAGTTCTTGAAGGAATCGTTAAGTAGGTCGTCCCACGAAGAATTTGTGAAGAAGGGTTATATTCAGCCCCGACGGGTCGTTATATGGGCAATTTATGAAGCAATCAAGCAATCGAAGTTCATCAATGATCACATCGACATGATACCTCGTCAGCATTGTGACGAATTCTCCGTTGAAGACTTGCTTGCCCTTCTTGGATATGACTACATGAGTCATTTCAACGATGAAGACTTGAAAAATTGGTGGTTCACCATTTACAAGCGAAGCGATAGAGGCAATAAAGTGAAGTATGTCGAGATCGTGGAGTAAATCATCGAAACATTGATAAAGTTTGGATAATGATATTATCTCGGGTTGCTTTGTCGTATCGTGTCTATCTTGAAGATTGTGTTGTCGGGATGCAAAATCACGTTGAATCTGAATCCATCGATTTGATCGTTGCTGATCCACCATTTGCCATAAATTTTGACGAGTTCGGCAAAAGTCCAACGTATGAACGAAACTCAGATTTTGTCACCGATGGATATGTCGATATCAAACCAGAAGACTATGAAACATTTACTACTGCTTGGATTGCCCAAGTAAAGCGATGTTTAAAGGATTCCGGCAGTGGTTACATCTTTTCTGGGTGGAGTCAGATAGCGACGATGATCGGATGTCTAAACGCAGCGAAACTGACCATCGTCAATCACATCATCTGGCGATACCAATTCGGTGTCTTCACGAAACGAAAGTATGCAACATCCCATTATCATATCTTATTCGTGGTTAAAGACGAACGAAAATACAAGTTTTACAAGCACGACGAAAATGAATACATCGAAGATGTCTGGGTATTTCAACGTCCCTATGTCAAGGACCAAGAACGGTACGCGACTAAATTACCACCGTCGTTGGTGAGAAAATGTCTACAACATTCGTCAGTAGTTGGTGACACGATACTCGATCCGTTTCTTGGTAGTGGAACGACGATGAAAGTTGCGAAGGAAATGAACCGTAATTGTGTTGGATTCGAGGTGAATCCGAACTGTATTGAATTGTATAAACCATTATGTATAGATATCGTGCGATCGTGATAAAAATGACAAGTTTTAACCAACTATTAACTGAACTCATCGATGAATATAAAAAAATGACTAGTCTCACCGTTAATATATCATTAGAAAAAGTAATTGACCCGACACGACGACCTGGTAGCGGTTGGAAAACAGCAATATCCATACAAGTTGCTCTACAATTTGCACAAAAGGATATACTCATACTTGTTGGTTCGACAACCACTGGATATTATTATCGTTAGGTAAAATCATTTCAATACCACTATCTTCACGAATGTTAACCGTGTGTGACAAAAAATTTAAATATCGACGATGCAATGTCATAGATGAATGATATGGAAAGTGAATCGAATATGCAAATGATCACTGAAGTCATGATCGCTGCTGCACCAGATGGATATGTTTACGTGTTTGGTGACAACCTTGAACACTTCGGATTGGGCGGACAAGCAAAGGTTGCTCGACCGTTTGTTAAATGTGGAAAGGCTTATGGAATACCAACCAAGCGAAAACCAGATAATGATGAAAGCAGTTTCTTTGCCGATCGTGACGATGAAATATATGCTGTCAGACGAGCATTTTCAGAGATACGACGAATGATCGCACAAGGAATGACGATCGTGTTTTTTTCTAACATTGGTGAAGGATTGGCTGATCTTGAACATCGTTCACCAGCAATCTTCGGTATGATCAAGGCATTCATCGGAACATATGGTGGAAGTGAATAAAAAATGGGTGCTGCGAGTAAATTAGATGTTGTTGGTCTGATCATGATCAATATTCTCGGATTAGCACTGCTCGGCACACTACCAGGCTATTTTATCGTCTATCCAGCAGTTTTATTTGCATACCTGGTCGTCTTGATGATTCGCAATGATACTCACGACTCGACCAACGAGAAAATACGAGAACTCGAAGAACGAATCGATAAACTAGAAAAGAACAATGAGAGTAATTAACATGAGCGATCTTGAATCATTCGTGGAACAAGCGACACCAGAACAACGCAAAGTATTATTTACATTGAGTGATCTTCACGAACAAGAGGTAAAATTGATGGATCAGATCAAACGAATTTATGCATCGAAACAATCTGGTATATATTCGTCCGATGGAATGTCAATAACGCCGTGTGAAGACAACGATGACGCTTTTGTAATTTCGTTTGGACCACGAAAAGAACTCACTGATGTCAAGAAACAAACAAAGTATCTCGTGATCAAGGCAGTAGGACTTGGAATGGGTAACTTAGGATTGATTCGACGACACTACGAAGAATATTTTGGAAAACCGCTTGTAGGTGATAATAGTTGAAAGTATTATTCATCTGTCTTGCTGGAGCGATTCGTAGCAAACGAGCCGCCGAGATATTTGCCGACAAGCATCAAACATCCTTCATGGGTATCGGCAGTTACTCATTTCATGAATATACAGCACAGCAAGCACCAGATTATGTAACGATTTCTTTACAGAAAAAAGTTAAAGAAAATGATTTGATCTTTGTCATGGAACAATATATGAAGGATCGACTTGAAAAATTGATAGGATTTACATCTGATAAGATCATCGTTCTTGGTATTGAAGACAAGTATCGTTACGGTGATCCAGTTCTCGATGAATTGTTGATCGAAAAAATAACGCCATATTTACGGGTGAAACGTCATGGACATTGAAGAATTGGCACGATTACTACGAAAGTCCCAAGGTGATGAATCGAGTGGGATATTTCTACCGTGGGATCAACTAGACGATGATGTTCATGAGTATTACCGTCAACAAGCACGGTATGTTCAAGAACACGCGTTAAAACCGTTAGAAGATCACATTAAAGTGCTGGAGCACGAAAATAGTTTTCTTGGATGCTCACCAGAAAAAATAAGCGAAGAATTGGGTGGACCGTGGTAAAATGAACATAGAAACACTTGCTAAGGCAGTTCACGACTCATTTGAAAAAGTCGTTGACGCTGGTCTGGTTCTCCATCGTGAGCCGTGCAAGTTCGTCGAATATCGAGACAATAATCATGGCGGCATAGAAGAAGTTCGCTGTGATAACGGTATCTTGGCGAGAGTCGGATCGTCCGGTATGTTATACGATATAATCGAGCATCAAGATGTCGTGAAGTGTGATCATTGTGGTGGATCGGGTTTCGAACCGTTCACTAAGTGGAATGATATTCCAGCGATGGTTCAGCAAGGACGACTCGTGATGGCGAAAACACTCGATGATACATATATCATCGTGCCTCGTGATGGTGCATCTATGGATTTGGAAACGGCGTTCACGCTGGTGTCATATGTTGCTGGATGGTCTGAAAAACTCTATACATTAATTCCACGAACGCAGGAACATTTTATCAGTGAAATAAAAGACCATCTTGATGAAGTCAAAAAATTGATAGAAACTGTTTTATCAAGCGATGAATATAAACAACAAAACGAATCATATCGTGAATCACACAATGAGAATGAGCATACTCATCAAGTCAGCAACCATTGAATTGACAAACGATGAAGTTGTTGAATTCAACGAATGGTTGGAGACCAAGCATTTTAATGATCCGTGTAGTCCTATCAAGGATTTCAGGTTCACGGAAGTCAATAACTTCGGCATAAAAGGTGGATACCGGATTGCTGAAGCACTCAAGATGCTCGCGAAAAGCGATACTCGCGTACTTGATGTATCACCACGACTACGACCAGATGTAAAATATAGTTGGAAACTGTTGAGTCATCTCGATTATTTGTATGCGTATCTCCATGAAATGACTGATACGATGGATATCATCAAGGACATAGATGTTGGATATTTTCACGAATGAAGGTAAGAATGATGTTGAAAAAACAAACCAGATCGATTGAATTTGCTAAGTTCAGATTAAAGGGTGTGAAGTGAAACACAATGAGCGTAGAAGAATTGAACGAACTTGAAACTCAATATGATCAGATCATCGAAAACAGGATGAACGAATGTGGCGAGTTGCTTCGTTCGTTAACCAAGCGATATGTCGAACGACAACGAAAATTTGTAGCAGAAATTCAGCCGTTGGGTCTCGATATAGAATTACCAACAATTCGGTCATTTTATGTATATGCACAAACGACACACGGTATCGTTGCTAATAGTCCAGTTGAAATTTATATCAGCGAAGTTAGCGATCTCGATAAATTTAAATTCATCATACTCTCGAAGGATCACGTTCTTGGGTATGAAGTTAGTGAAATCAAGCAAGACATATTCAACGACTATATTGAACGAGTCAAGCAACTGATCGATCAGTATTTCATCGATGTTGAAGATGCGATTCATACGCTAATCACGAACGAATCTAAGCGAAAAATCGACGAGATCAAACGAAAATTGACCAGAATAGCGTGAGAATGATGGAGACAAACAAATGTAAACTATCGGATGGTGCCAATGCAGTCTTGAACTTGATGGAACACGAACCAACAACGCCAAAGTTTCGAAATGTCGATCCAACATTAATCAACGAACTTGAAACCATACTCTACAAGGCAGAAGATTTCACATCCGAAAATATGTCGTGGCTCAATGGTGTTTACATCAATCCAGATAAACTGAGCAAAATATTTTCACTCATAGATAAAATTAGGAAGGCACTCAACGAAGGTGCGAGATTCGAGAATGATTTTTGGACTGGCGTTGAAGAATCACGAAAGGCGAATGTATCATTCATGAAGACACTCATGAGTGGTGTCGAGAGTGGAAACATCATATTGAAGCAAGGCAATAACGACGAACGACCAAATGAAGATGGTGAACACAGCGATGAAACTGACAGCTGATAACGTTAGAGACATCATTGAAAAATGTGTGTCTGAATATGGCGACCTTGAAGTTCAAGTGGTCATCAATACCTTTGTTTTTGATAGCACCAAGATAGAAGAACACAAGAACGATATCATCGAGATGCTCGACGGGTTACCACCGCAATTCAAACGGAGTGTTGGCGGTGGATGGTCGTTCATCAACGCTTGTGACGATAAGGATGGCGTACAATGGGGTGAACATTCGAACATTGAACAACTCCTTGCACTCGGCATCGCCATTGGTAAAGTTAACTTTGGATTTCCACGTGAGATGTGGAATATATTACCTGCTGGAATGCCGTATTTCACGGTTGATATGTAGGTGAACATTCATGGAACGAATAAAAGTCGAACGAGCAGAATTCGCGGATGGAAGTATTCAAAAGACATTTAGTGTGATATGTTCCGGCTGTGGTAAAAACGTGTTCATCAACACAATGACGAGAAATCCAGCAGAGCGAGATTATTTTTGTGTTGACTGCGGGACATTCGTTGAACAAGACATCATCGATGAAATCATCAAATTGATGACGACTGACTGAATAAACAACAATGGAGACCATCCGTATGGATAAACAAGCCCAAGACAACGTGGATAGCGCGCGTATGCCACTGGATGATAAGCAAGAAATGGACAGGCAACTGTCCGGCATCCGCCAATAATCTAACAAGGTTGATTAAATGGATACCGAAAAAATAGCAACGATCATCGAATCCATCGGATTTCCACGAGCATACATCGGTTGTTATGAAGTGAGAACACATCCAGATGGTAAGGGACACTGGATAGAAGAAGGAGATATAGCCGAAGTGATAATCAACCTTCCGATCAATGAATCAGAATGTTTATCGAGATATTTTGAAGCCCAGAGTTATCATCCATTCAAGATAATGAAAATCGAACGTGATGATAAACGTATGCAATGGATCATCACGGGAGATGTTGACATATCATGAGACAAAGAGCAAATTGGGACGCAACATCTGGTGCCTTCGTATGCACTGATGATGGGTATAGTTGTTATTCAATGGAGAGTATGGCAAAGCACGATCGTGAAAAACATCCAGAGCGGCAAAAACGATGACTAAATGCACGAGATGTGGAAACGCAGCGAATCCAGTTAACGTGATATGGACGGAACACGGTCAATCGTTGAAAGGATATTTATGCAAATCGTGTGAACGAGTAGTTCAAAAAAATGGTGGTAAAATAACACCAATCAAGAAAACAACGTAATAGTCTATGTGAACAAGTATGACACCAGAAACGATGAAAGCATTAACCCTATATCAGCCATGGGCTTCACTCATTCATGATCGACGAAAGCCGATTGAAACACGATCATGGTATACAAAATATAGGGGTCGACTTGCAATTCACGCTGGTAGGACTGTCGATAAAGATGCGTGCATTCACTTTGGATACGATCCATCGACCATCGAACGTGGAGTGATCCTTTGCATCGTCGATCTTGTTGATTGTATTCAATTCACGGCATCATTCAGAGCACCAGACGAGTATGGCGATTATTCAGTAGGTCGGTATGGATTCATCTTGGAGAATGTTCGACCATTACCAGAGCCAATTTCAGTCAAGGGTGGTATGGGATTATGGAATTGGGTTACAGAGAAACAAGCAACATCAGCACGGTTGTGATTCATGACGGCAAAAAAACTAACTCCGAAAGAAATACCTCAAGATATCACTGATATGTTGATGGGCAAACAGCAAGAAAGCCTATTCAGCAGACTCAAGTCATTGCTTATGGAACATCTTGGACATTTTAACGAAATACAGTGGTATTTAAACAAGAAAACGATCGACACAGATGATGACATCGTGAAGTTAGTCGAAAAATTGATCGATCGTTGGGAACAAGAAGACTACTAAAGGAATGATCATGATATGCACGAGATGCGGACAACCAGCGTCGTCGATGATATTGAAATGGGAGTTACACGGCAAAAAGTTCAAGGGTTGTTTGTGTCTTTCGTGCAGACACGATATAGAGAAGACAGCAACGAAGGAGTTCTTGGATTATTGGGAACGACACGGAAAACTGGTGAAACCGAACAATGAGCGGCGGATCATTTGACTACTATTACGGACTAGATACTGACGAGAAACTAATTCGTCTCGATACACTGGATGAAATGATCGCCTATATCAAATCACGAGATGATATCGACGATAAGGATGCTATCTGCGCTAAGTTAAACGATGTGTTCGAGAAAGCACGTGAAAAACGAGCACAGATGGAAGCGTTGAAGATTGAAACCGAGAACGTCTTTGCGCCAATCATTCGTGTGCTTCATGACATAGAATGGCTGTGTAGCAACGATATTGGCGTTGATAGATTGCATAAAACGTGGTTAGATGACAAGGATAAGTGAGACAAATGGCTGACGATGAATTGACGGATACTCGATGGTTAATCGATGAAATAACTCGTCTCACGAGTGAAAACAACAAGTATAAACGAATCATCAGTTGTGTGCAAACTGAATGTCACTTTTACGGTGGTTCGACATTATCCGGCTCAGAGTTTCGTGACAAGATAGCAAAAATCGTTGGATCACCATATATCATCAAGTCATCCGACTCAAATAAATATTCGGTGAACTTCATTGCTGAAATTCAATCGTGTTTTAAACCAGCAATGTTCATGGGTGCAGAAATAGATGACGATTTGAATGTAACATATTATGTTGATATGATGAAATATACAACAACAGCAACGATCCATCTCGAAAACAGAAGCGAATGATGATGTCGATCAATCCAAGTAAACTCGATGCAGTCAAGAAATGTATAAAGACAATTCACGATGACTCACCGCGTTATGTTCAACAGGTCGAAGATGATTATATCAAGTTAACTGAAGCATTGGTTGACTGGATGGATGAAATTGAAACAACAGTAAACGAACTCAAACGATCTAACGATAACCCGTCAGTTTCCACGAAAACGTATAACGATTTTTCGTTTATACATCATGAGTTTGTTACCGTGAACGGCAGCACGATAACATTCCAAATACAAGATGGTCCGATCAAGGAGCACGGTGTTAATGGTTGCCAAATCGACGACATGATCATTGTTGCCAAGGAAATCATCGAGTCGTTCAACGGCAAATTTCCTTGCGATGAAAATGCTTCAGCCATTGAGTATCTTGATTCTGCGTTAAATTCTCTTGGAGAACGAAAGAAAAATCGTGAGCAACGAGGTGTTGAAGGTCATGACAAAGAATAAACAACAATCCGTGGAAACCGGGATTTTCGGTGAAAATTATTCACCGCGAGTGTGATCGAAGATGACAGGTAAAGGACAACAATGGCACTGCATGAATTGTGATAAGGAATTCGACAAGAGCAGAAAAGCATCTATACCAAACAACGGCAAAATTATCGATGTTGATTCATGTCCATTTTGCTTTTCGGTGAATATCACCAAGGTTGTTATACGAAAACGGTAAACGTCGAAGTGAATGATATGACAGAAGAAACAACGGAAGAAACGGTCGAAGAACCGACGGAACGAACATTCACGATATGGGATCGTCAAAATAGTCCGGTTTGTTCTGAGTTACGAGAAGAACACAACGATGCAGTCAAGAAAATTGATGAACTGCAAGCACAACTTGAACGATCATCGATATCAATTAGTCAGTACATGGAAATCGTTGACATTTCACGTGCAAGACTACAATCAATCATGAATACGTCTGGTGAGTCAGCATTCAAGAATGTGTCTAACTCACGGGGACAGTGGTTGGGAACAGTATATCTGTTCTCTGGTGATGGCAAGTTAGCATACGGCAAAAACTGGCAGGACGGTCTTCTCAAGGAAAATAAACGTGCAAACGATAATGAACGAATGATCATCAAACTAAAAGAATTGCTGATCAAGGAACATTGTCAAAACTGCAAGGATTTTTCGAGTGGACGAATGAAATGCTCCAGCAATCTGTGCCGTGAATTCAAGAAGGAATTTGATGGAACTCCGTATACCATCTCGGAAAATGACGACGATCAGTTTCCATAGGTGGATGAAATTTATGTTACATTCAATACTCTTGAATATGGCGAAGACAGTCACCAACAGATTTCGTAAACAAGGTGAACTCTACTAATGGAAACCATCGATAAAGAATTCTTTAATGGCAAACTATGTTACCTAGCCCATCCGTTTTCATCCGACGAGATTGGTGGAGAGCGGATAAATTATGAAGATGTAACAAACATCGCAGCTAATTTGTTTGACCGTGGTTACACAGTCTATTCACCCATCACACATTGTTATCCGATCAAGTTGATTAACGGTAAACAATGGGACTTTTGGATGTGTTTCGACTCAATGTTGATGAGTCGATGTGATATTCTCATTCTTTGTCCTAACTGGGAAAATTCACGGGGATGCAATGAAGAGAAACGAATATTTGAAGAGCAAGGCAAGCCATGGTTTTTACTCGGTGATCTGCCCTAATTTTTTCCTTAAATATCTTTCGCCACTCAAGAAAAACATTAAAATTAATTTTTACCAAATATTTAAATAATCGCGTAAGGATATCTGTCCTTGTTTTTGAAGTGATTTTTATGGATGTGTATAAAGTTAAATGTAACTGTGGATTCAACGGTATCGTCAAGAAGAATAGAAAATGCCTTGAATGCAACAAAAAGATCGAACTTATGGATAAACCCATCTACGTTGGTGTATACACGAAAAAGATCGATATCGTGATAGTTCTCTTACTAATCGTGTCACCATTGATGTTCTTCATACTAACTGCAACATCCGGGCTTTTCTATGGACTGATCGATGTTGTCATTTGTGTATTTTCTTTTATAGTGTGTAAGATCGTGATGATGATGAAAATGAAAAGAGCGTTCGAAACATTTGTTCAATATGAAGTCGATCATTCAGTAGAAAATGGAGAATCTTACGGGGTCAATTTTCCAGAGATAGATGAAATCAAGGAACGCAAACGCAGTTTGGAGATTCACAAGATTAAATGCGATTGTGGATTTAGCGGATTCATCCAAAGGGATCAGAAATGTCCAGTTTGTGATAGGATCATCGAAAATTATGAATCGACGATATGGTTGCATATCACCGTTGATTACGGTGTATCAGTGCTATTGTTGCCACTGTTAGGACTATGTTTCGTCACCTTTGGAATCGTTTCAAATCTATATGTTATCGGATTCACCGTAGGATTGGCATTTGCTCTTGCAGAGACTTTTGCACTTAAAAACAAGAGAAAAGATATGAAAAATAAAGCCATTGCCAAGGTTGCTCTTTATGATGTAGAGAATCCACTAGAAAATGAAACGAGATTTGAAACTTACATCTAATTTTTTTAACATCGTTGAAAAATACTCTTTTATATGATAGGATTGCTCTTGGTGGTTCGGTAAAATCAGATTGCTTTTTTGTCAGCGTTCATCGGATTATCCTTTATTTCTTGATTTCTTGCTCGAAGGATGACACTGATGGCTTCGGCTCTCGAAACACCAAATCCCTTTGTCAAGAACACATACGTGAGTATCTCACCAGGCACATCACTGCCCGTTGTGTATTGATCACCTTGAACATCGTGGAGAAAGTCTGGATCGAGATCGTGATCGTCTTGCATGATCAAATAAGTATATTCCATATTAGCAAATAACTTGACGATATCTTCATCTGGCAATGAGTTTAGGTATTTTTTATTGATTTCACGAAGGGTGATTTCGTTTACACGTTTCACTTTACAGTCTGACATATTTAAAAATACCGATCTCGATATATTAAAAGTTTCTGATCGAATAAAAATCGATGAAAACATCCGTGATCAATAAGATTTCGTTTGAAAGGGAATATTGAATACTCCCGGCAGGACTTGAACCTGCGATACCCGCCTTATCATGACGGTGCCTTACTGCTTGGCCACGGGAGTTTGAAATGCTCTTGGTGGGAGTCGAACCCACGGTATCCGCGTTTTACTCAAATTGATAAGCACGGCGCCTTAGACCACTCGGCGACAAGAGCATCAATGCTTATTTGACTATCTTACAGCGATCGTAGGTCTCGGCTATTTGATGCTTGATCGTTAAAATGAGTTGATCGGTTGCTTTACCGTCGCCACCACGGAGCAATCGTTTTGCTACATCAATTTGTTTATGTAGTTTTCGTTTTTCATCGAGATCGGGTAATCGTTCGAGTGATTGTTCAAGAAACTGCAACTCTTCATAACACAAGAGTTCCTTACCACATAGTTTGGCTCTTGATGTAGTGGTCATTAGCAATTCACGACACAATATAATGATTCCATGACCCAACATCATTTTTCAAACTATTTTAATTTTTTGTTTGTATTTCCAAAACGAAACATTTAAAAGTCGTGAGTAATAATATTTAAATATTGAACGGTGTTTTCATGATGACGACAAAGGGACATAAACATCATCTCGGTCCAATACCAGATACGAGTGTCAATCCATCATTTGATAGGCATATCGATTACAACAGAATTGACGAGATTTACGAACATCGAGTTAATTGGCTTATTTATGGTATGATTTTTGGTATCTGTATGCTCGTCATGGTGCTTGCAGTCTCGATAGCGAAATCATGGATCGTCATGAGCATCATCATCGTGATCATCGTCGGAGTTTCAACGATCGTGACGATATATATTGCTAAAGTGATTCGTCCGAAGTTTGTTAAACGAACCATGAAAACACAGAACGATGTTGCTGAAGTTGAACCGACTAACGATGAATCACTTGAATCCAGTGATGTGGCAGATCAAGGCGAACAGAACTCATCTGTCGACACCGATCACGGCTCAGAGTCACGATCTCGTCGTGTAGGATGGCATCCAAGTAACCCGCCGATTGGTAGGAGAGAAATATAACGAGATGGTTCGATGACAGATACTGTTGAATCACTATCGATGGAAAATAGAAACTTACGACACGAAAATAAGTCCTTGATCGACATCATCGATGCTCTCAAACGCCGTTTATCTGGTGATGATGTGCCGTCGTTTGAATCTCCGTTGTCATTTAATCAACTTCAAGAAGTTTTTGTAACAAGTTCTTACGCCGATAGTAGCGGAAATCAATTAGCCGTCGTCATCAGTAACACGATACGGGTTAAAAATGTCTCGGTCATCGTGTGGATGAAGGATGCTGAAACGCCAGTATCCATCGAATTATCATCACAACAAGCCAAAACATTGGCGAGAACATTATTTGGATTTTCAGATGTCATCGATTCAACATAAGGAGTGAATATCATGAACCTATGTGGTTACTGGACATCCGATTACAAGGAAATAAAGATATTGGACAAAAAACCATCACCAATCGAGCAGATGTTTAAGCCAAACATCAAGATAACGATCGATAACGCTGATACATTGGATATGACACCAGAGCAATTCAAGGAAATGCAACAACGAAGTGCCCGTTCATCGAACGAATTGAAACAAGATCATCCAGATATTCGTGACCAACAAATGGATATATGATAAAAAATGTGTGAAACTTCAGTCGTTAAATGCGGTATGTGTGAGTTTATTTTTAAAACTAACCAACAAGAACCGTGTAATACCTGTCTTGACGATCCAGAACATAAACCAAAATTTGAGCCAGCGACCATACCGTTTGGTTACCAACCTTGATGGTGGATCATGGTTTTCACCGTTGTATCATTATTCTCTGGCGCTGGTGGATTCGACATATCCTTCAAGATGCTTGGATACGACATTCTTTTCGCAAATGACATCGATCACGATGCTTGTGAAACATATCGAGCAAATGTTGGCGACATCACTGAAGGCGACATCCACGACATTCAACCACCAGACCGAAAAGCCGACGTTCTTGTCGGCGGATTCCCGTGTCCATCATTTAGTATTTGTGGTTACGGCAAGGGTTTCGATGATGAACGCGGACAACTATTCTTTCAGATACCGAGATTTATCGCTGGTGTAAAACCGTCAGTATTTGTCCTTGAAAACGTTGCTAACATTCTCGATAAAGATAACGGATCGATCAAATTTCGTATTCTCGCTGAACTATCAGCACTTGGATATGATGTCTATACGGTGACCGTTAAGTGTGAACAATATGGCGTATCTCAGCAGCGTCATCGTGTATTATTCATCGGCACTCGTCTCGATCTTGCTGAAAATTTCAAATATATCCCACTAACGAATCAGCGATTAACGCCATCATGGTATTGGCTTGATGGCATCGACGATTACACGGAATACGGTATCTCCGATCAAACGCTTCAATGGCTTGTCAACGAAAAACGACCCAACATCCCGTTCAACAAGAAATATGCTCGTAATAAGTATCGTATCGACCCGAATGGGATTTGTGGAACGCTGACAACCGATATCGGACATTCAATGGGTATCTTTCATTCAACATACGATCGAAAGTTGAACATAGATGAATACTCACGACTACAAGGATTTCCGCCATTTTATAAATGGAAAGGCGATTTTGGCAGTATAGGACGACAGATAGGTAATGCCTTTCCGCCATTAGTATCGTTCAACGTTGCGTTTCATCTTAAACAGTTTCTTGACACAGCAACATTCTTGGATGCACGACGAAAGCCAGTCAATCAAGTTATATCGATGAACCGGTTGTAGGTGAACGACTACTGACTGACTTTGTGTATATCATTCCGTATAAGACCAAGAAGGGATGGTCGTATTATGTCGGACGGACGAACTGTCCGACGCGTCGCCAGATCGAGCATACGCAACGAGGATTCCTTCACGGCAAGAAAATAAAGCCGATGAAAGTGGTTGCAACGGCAAACACGAGAAAACAAGGGTATGCGCTCGAGCAAGCGTTCAAGAAAAAGCCGAAAAGTGAAAAGAAACGACTATATGATGAATCTATTAACACTATTGGATGAATTGCTGGTGCCTATTAACAAAACATAGGCAAAACATAGGCAGTTAATGAGCAAGACTATTCGTTGGTGTGTTGGATCGACATCGAATCGACTGCCTACTTTGAATGACTATGCCAGAAATCCTTAAATACATCCATCATTAGTCGATGTCAATGAATTGTTCGATTAACCTTTCAATATTTTTTTTATTGGTGATTGCATGATCGAGAAGGATTTTGTCATCTACTGTAACGAGAAAATTACATTCACGACCAATGATGTCTGCGATGCACTTCAACAGTATGAACAATTACAACGAATGGCTGACGATGAAAATAAAGAGTTGCGTGTATCTCTTTTTTATCGGGACTTGCCAGTTACCAATAAACAGATAGCAAATTGTTCATGGTGCTAACAGAAACCTTTAAATTCGTTTCCTTGATGATATGTCGTGAGATTTGTTTTCCTTGAAAATCTCCGCGTGTGTGTATAGGGTTTTGGTGATAATAACCCTTTTCTTTTTTTTGAGTGAAAGTCTTTTTAAGTCCGTGATCCATCATTCCATCCAGACAGTATTGTAACTGATGTGCAACTTCATGACTTCCATTGCTAAAACGAATGAGAAATGCAAGACATCATCGTGTAAAAACGTCATGAAAACACGAAAGAAATGTAAAATCGATGACACTGTTTGTTTTCGCCGACGTGCTCTGACTGTCGTTGTCGCTGCGGTCGCAGCATTCATCGCGAGTCCACTCGACGATTTAATACTCGTTGCTGCTGGTGTTATAACAGTGCCGATTGCAATCGCGTCATCGTCAGTTGCTACAGCGATATTTTGGGTGGTCATACCAGTGATATCGTTCATCGTTACTTTGTTATTGGCTAATCTCTTGTTCAAATGGTTAGCGAAGCGATCAAATGAAAGTGAATGAAAAATGTCTGGATCATTACACGGTTGCAAAGTTGGATCGATGCGAGGATTTGATGAAATCGATCGTCTCGTTAGTAAGTATGATCTCACGATGGAACGTGAAATCGTGCCTAATGATATCGATACAAAATATATCATCAATATCAATGGTGTTGTTAATGGTCATGACATCGTTGCCAATTTCATCATTCCGCTTGCAATTAACACGAGTTTCCAGTCTGGTGGCATAATAACTGTTGACGGTGTTAACGCTGACGTGCAAGAATATGATATGCAATGGCAGTCGTATAGACCCATGAATATTCATACACTCGATGTATTCATTCGTGTGCTCGCGGAGATATTGAAAACAGGAATTCCGATCATCAAACGAAAGTGAATGAAAAATGACTCCCGAACTCCCACTAACTGAAGACTTAACTCCAACCCTTTGTCCACGCTGTTGCAAGAAAATGCCTGCTGACGCGTATAATAAAATGTATAAATGTTGTCGAACCTGCTATATGCACGATCCAGATATTCAAAAACAGAAGGCAGAAACAAAGGCTCGCATCTTTGCCGAGATCGATGAAAAATACAAACAAGAGATGGGTGAAGCAGCCTTCAAGCAGATGCAACGATGTGAGCAGGTCGAGACACCACCGCAATATCAATGCTCGAAATGCTCAGCGAAAGAAGGACATCCAAAATTTCACCGTGAAGGTTCTGGAGTATATCAAAAACACTTACTGTATAAAATGTGATAACTTATTACGAACGAATGTGATATATCTAAACGAGAAATCGTCGATCGTTTCGTTAAACTTCTCGTGAAAATGAGTCCAGATGAGTATGATATGTTTATGCATAATCATATCTGGGCACGAGAATCTGATGAATTGACGCCATCTCTTGAATTACACTTAAGAGATGGTGTTACAGACGTTGAAATGAATATCGCTAATGAAGTGTTCTTTATAAACATTGATGATACTATCATAGTTAGGTTTAGCGAAATCGACAAAGAAACACTCAAACGATGGATAGCAGCAATTGAAAAACACGACTATTGAAGTGTGAATCATGAACGAAAAAATCGATGAAAATTTGATACAAGAGTATAATACGGCAGTTAAAGGTCTTGAAGAATTCACGATCGTGAATCCGTCATGGTTCGAACCAGAGTCGTTCACGATACCGTTTTTATGGAAGTATGAAGATGCTGTCAAGAAATTTGAACCACATTTCGATACAACTCACGAGATCATCGATTCTTGGTCAATTGATGTGCATCCAACGAATAGCACCGATCCATATCATCACGATACATACACGATTGATATGGAAATTTATGTGGGTGAACACCAGCGACGACTAAGTGTTTATCCAAACGAGCAGTTCAAGGTTAGTGAACTTGATGCAGACGAATTACGTGAATTAATCGAAGAGATCAAGAAACACAAAGTATGTAAAACGTGATAAAAATGGCAAAGAAATGCAATATTCCCGACCAAATGGAAAAATTGGTTTGTGCTGCTCGTGAAGCGCGGCAAGCGGCGAAGGAATCCATTGGTAGCGATGATGGTGGTTCAGCGAATCTCGATTCTGTGTGGCTCAAGATGACTGGTGACTCGGGAAAAATCACGAGTGCCTTGAAACAGGGTGGTCTCGAAGCCGGCGAAGGTGATTCAAAAGGATATTATCATATTTCGCCACCAGATCATCAATGGCAAGGATATAACCGAACGAGACAATGTGAAGCCGTCGTCAAGGTATTAACCGATAATGGCTTTGAAGCAGGCGTTAAATCCGTCGTGGATTGAACTTTACTTTTTTTATTTTTTCGACAGAAAATAATTTAAAGTCTGGATAATGATATTATGTTAGATACGCCGTGGGCATAAAACTCAAGGATCAAGTCGATCCCGTCAAGAAAGTCATAACATTCGATGATTTACGTGGTCAGAAAATCGGTGTCGACACCTACAATTATTTGTATGGCGCCTTATATGCTACAAAAGGACCTGGTGGTCAGCCGCTTCAGTTCAATAATCGAGTAACGTCTCACGTCTCGTTTTTCTTTCATAAAACGATGCAAATGCTTGAACTCGGTATTAAACCTGTCTATATTTTCGATGGTGAAAAACACTTCTTGAAATTCGAAACAATGGCTGAACGACGAGAAGCCCGTGAAGCAATGAAGGAACGAGCGGAACAAGCACGAAAGGATGGTGATCTCGATCTCTACTATAAATTATCCACGGAAACACAGAGTGTTGAATCGTACATGATAGATGATTTGAAAGAACTCTTCACGGCGTTTGGTGTTCCGTGGGTTCAAGCAAAAAGTGAAGGTGAAGCGCAGTCAGCCTATATGTGTGCGAAAGGCGATCTCTACGGCACTGCATCTCAAGATTATGACTCATTATTATTCGGAACGAAAGTATTTCTGAGAAATATCTATCGTGGAGAAAAAATGCACATTCGAGGCAAGGAAATCAAACTCGACAAGGAACGGATATTTCTATCAGATGTGCTTGAAAACATCGGTATGACTCGTGAACAACTAATCGATGTTGCCATCCTTGCTGGAACTGACTTCAATCAAGGAATAACACATATCGGCGTCAAGACAGCAATCAAACATATCAAGAAGTATGACAACATCGAGGGTGTCATCGATAACCTCACGAACGTTCGTGAATGTATAACTCTATCATTTGCCAATCAAGTTCGTGAGATTTTCTTGCATCCACGGGTCGAATCTGATTATAGCATACGATTCAAGATGCCGGAGTTCGACAAACTGAGTCATTTGCTCGTCACGAAATTTGGATTCGCTCAAAATCAAGTTCAATCGAAGTTATTTTCATTGCATAAAAATCTTGAAGCACGACGGGTGACTGTTGCACGGTTGTGAAGAGCGATGGTGGATTGACGGATTATCTAGTCAAACACTCAGCAAATAACGGATTCAGTTTTACGGCGATAACAAATCGTTTAAACGATGCCTTTCACATCGCGACGATATGTAGCGACGGTGATCCATCTCGACGAATTTGTTTCGTTGGTGATGTCGATGAAATTGAATACACAACGTTTCGATCGTGGATAAAGTTAATACCAATTGATACCTATAAGGATTGCGAAAAACGTGATATTGTCATCATCGACACGACTGAACTTGAAACGAGTAGTCCGTCACGATCACCACTAACACGATTAATCGATACGATCATCGTTTGTCAGCGACATCATGAGCAAATCATCATATTAAACATCCATTATCGTTCCACAGCAAGCGAATTAACAAAACTGAGAGCTGATGCTGTTCTATTGTATGATCGTGGAATGAAAGCAATGTTTAATACAGAACCAATCGATAATTTTGAGTGGGTATAATATATGTCACCAATCAATAATCACATCGATGGATTCATCAATTTATCAAGTGTTGATGCGTGTTTTAAATACATTGATGACGCATCAAAACTTTTCAGATTGGTCGTTATAGCAACATTCGATAATCCGTATCACGAGTTAATTCATCCTCTTGATAGGATGTTTAACGATAGACACGAATTCTTACATAATTTCTCGATGTCCAATGATGTTGGTATGAACGGCGTTATAAAGGAAACATTTTCGAGTATGTTGAGACCACGAGATTTATCGGGTCTCGATATACCAACAGATTTTACAGCAATCCTCATTGGTGAATTGAGTAAAATTCGATACATTCTTAGTGGATATCAAATGGAAAATTATCCGTTTCCACTATCCATACCGCTTGATCGATGTGGAATGTTCGAAGTTTATCTTGGTCTACTACGAGAACTTGCTGGAACACGACCGATTTATGCCTTTAACATCGATATACATCATGGTAAGGAGTGGAACGATCCTCATGGTATTTCATGAATTATCAGCGCTGGAACGACGAGGTCGGTATTCGTATGGAGGGCAACAAGCAGCCTATGAAAAATACATCACGTCGCTTGCAAAAACTAATAAAATTGCGTTGATAACGACTAACCAATGGTATATCGTGAAAAACATTGGTTTGCCATCATTATTGGATCATTCGATCAATCGTGGGTTGTTCATCGATGTATTTAATAAAACCATGAATAGTAATGGTAACGGCGTCTTGATCACGAAAATCATCGATCCATTCCACACATCACCGATGGAAATCATGAACTGTTTACGATCCGATAATTTCCCTTTTTTCGTGGATCACATCGTGATTGGCGACGTTCTCATGATCAAGGAAGCATTCATCAATGACGCAGCAATAGAATACCCGTTGGTTAATGACAGATCAGATTCTCCAATACGTTCAAGAAACTCTGCCCGTATCTGGAGTCGATCACGAGCGTTGTTCGATCATTTCATTCGATCAATCCAAAAATTACAAGAAAACTTCGTGATTAGTTTATTCACGATCGATACGAAAATAACCATTGATAGATATATGTATGAAAAATTTGACTGTCACGATCATGACAGTTTAGTAGAGTTAACACCTAAGTGAGGCATAATATATGTTTTTAACATTGGAAGCACCATCAGTTCAAAAGGCGTGGATATCCGCGCTACAACGAGTATTCTTTGATGGCGACATCATTGAATCACAGTATGACACGGGCGATGATTTTCCAACGCGGGATGTGACGAGTGCCATTCACGTCACTGACCCGCTCAGCGACCCGTGTACGATGAAAAACGGCAAATCGCTCTTGGTTAACGGCGAAGTCATCTATTGTCACCCAGGTGACTTATATTGCATCGAGGCGATCAAGAGCGGGTATCTTTCGGAAGTGATGACAGGTGAAATGGATCATTACATTTGGGAAAATTTGGCATCCTATCCTTACACCTATCACGATCGATTGTTTAAATATCGACCAGTGAACGTAGAGGACATCAAACACATCATTACCGAGGACAAAGAGCAATTTCTTGAACCGTCGAGTGAAGCGGAATCGATTGGATACACGTTCAAGCGTTCAAATGGATTTGACACAATTCAATTTGAACTACCACCAGTCGATCAAATCGCTGCTGCGATCAAGCAACTCAAGAAAGCATCATACACGAGACGTGCTGAAGCAATAACGTGGCGACCATTGGCTGACAACGATCGTGATGATCCACCGTGCTTACAGCGCTTGTGGTTCCGTGTCTTCGATGGAAAACTTCGCATGAACGCCCATTGGCGGTCTCGTGACCTATTCGGTGCATGGGAAGCGAACGTCAACGGGATGCTGCAAATCGGTAAATATGTTGCTGAACAAATTGGCGTTGAATTTGGTGAATACTTCGATTTCTGCGACTCGCTACACATCTATGGTAAAAAGAAGAAGGTATACAAGGAATTGATACCGTTATTCGAGCGAGTAAGCAAGAACGAAGGACTGTCATCGACAGCATACGACGATCGTTTGAAGAATTGGGTTGAAGATGCAGCAAAGGCTGGACTGAACGAGGATTGAACGATGACCAAGACTGTCGATCTGATTCATGACGCGTTTACTGACGTCAATTTTGACGTTGTTATTTTAGACGGCGTCATTTTCGATAGAGATTCATTCATTTCAGTTACGTCAGAAGTCTTGGGCGAACACGAAACCATAGAATTGAAAACAAACGAGACGACAATGCATATCAGCGGTTCGTCGATTGGACGTGTTATTAGGGCAAAAGAGCCAAGTCGTGGTCTGTTTCGTGACTTTCTATCCAATGCCGAAATCGATGTCATCATCGTTGAATACAAGTTTGATTACAACCGTCAACCATCAATAATTCAACGTGACGATGTTGTGTCGGTTGAAAAAAGCAAGTATACTAGTATGGCACTCATCGTTGAAACGACTTCATCGATATTTGATGTAGATTTCTCGCAAGTATCGTCAGTAACAGCAATAAAAAAGCAAACTTAATGAATGTTTTTTATTTTTTATATTGTATCGGGCGTTGTCGGATGATAGGATTAAATATTGCCAAGGTTGTATCGTTTAGCACCATTGATGAATTGAGCAATGCAGCAATCGTGTTCTTCGTTAGTGGATGTAATCTTGATTGTGTATTTTGTCATAATCATCGATTGATCGATCCAAATAACGGTGATTTTCATGACATCGATGAAATAAAAGAATTGATCGAAATGGCAAAACGATTCGTTAAGTGTGTTGTTATTTCTGGTGGTGAACCAACCATTCAACCAGACATCGTTGACGTGATCAAGAACATTCACGAATCCATCGATTTACCGATTTTCATCAACACGAACGGCACGAATCCATCGATCATCGATGAAATATTGCCACTCGTATCTGGTGTGGCGATGGATTACAAGACTACACCTATCAAATATGAATCGTTTTGTAATTACGGCAATCCGTGGTCCGATATAGATCACAGTATCGATCTCCTGTCCGCCTGTAGCAATGACAGTCAAAAGATGGAAATACGGACAACTGTTGTCGAACCATTCGTCACGATTGCTGATATCTACACGATCGCCGACGATCTTGCTCGTCGACATTTTCATGGATATTATGCCATCCAAGAATTTGATCCCGAACACGTGAGAAAAGGATTCAAACGACTTCTCAAGGGTGCATCATTAGTAGAAATCACGAAAGTTGCTGTCGACATCGTCAATCGTGGATTCAAGGTTTACGTTCGATCGCTTCGTGATGGCATACGAAGGATAAATTTCTAATCGCTCGCCATCGTCTGAATGAACATTTTTAAGGATCGTGATCGTCAAGTGGATCATGGCAAAGAAACCGTGTAAACCAACGGGAACCGTTAAACCGTTCGGAACGACGAGAACTGTCAATGGTCATATCGAAACGATGACCATTTGTCCGTATTGTCATCGAAATAACGAAGTATTTGATGTCGGCTGTGGCGTAGTGACGCGATGTTTGAATTGTGGTGAAAAGTATCGCGTGAGTTCAAGTGGCGCGAGTTCTAAGTATTAATGTTTAAAAAGATATTTTATACATTTTTTACTCTTCATGAATGTCTATTTTAAGACAAACACTCCGACCGGCTGCTTCTGCAGCATCGCGTTCTTCTTTTAAAATGTTATCTTCATCCATCACGGCTATGCCTATACCTGGTTCATCTATGTCGTCTTGATCCCAACTTTTATACACTTTCGCAAGCGCTAACACAGCATCAGCGATGTTTACGTGCATGATAACACCGCTTATTTCGCCAAGATTTGGTAAAGAATTAGTCGCGAGATCGTGATATTGTCCATCGACAGTTTCATCGAAATTACTTTCAACATATCCAACAGCATCGTCGTTCATGACATTCATATCGAAAATGCCAGCGCCTAACTCTGGTGTTTCAACTACCCACGATCGTATAGGTAATTCCTTGATGCTACATTTGTTTTTACTCATTTTACTCATCTGGTTGTTCAACATTTATCACGAGATGGGTCGATATAAATCTTTTTAAGGGCAAAGTCGTTGAATGAAATGATCATCATGAGTTGCATAATTAAATCGAGCGAACGTGGTGGGCACTGGATATTTGAATTCGCTGATAAATCAGAGTTTGTCGATATCAAGAATCCCGCATGGGCTTTACGAATCGCTGGAGCGGTCAGCAAAGACGCCTACATAACGACTGGTATGCGACCGGACGGTGAGTGGGACATCCAAGCCGTTAACATATGGAAGGCTGGTAAATCAGAGACGAAAGCCCGTGAATTGGCGCTTCGTATATATTCCAATGCAAAGAAGGGTGATATTTCCCAACGATGCAAGACTGAATTAAAACGAGGTAAATGATCATGAGTGAAATTGAACGAATGCAATGCGAGAGTCACCGACCTCGCTCTGGAATACTTGAAGCACGGTGGGACGACGATAGTCCTCGGATCACTGGAAACGGTTTTCTCGTCGTTCTTCGTATAAATGCCCTTGACGAAGCAATCAACTCCTACGGATACGGTGAAATTGGTTCTGACGAAGGCATAGAATTTGCCGTTGATGACTTGATCGAATCCCTTAAAGTCTTCAAGGGCACCATACGAAAAGATGTGTATTTCGCCCCGACAGAAGAATCTAAATGTGATTGATTTTTTCTTTTTTTAACATCGATGGTGACTGAAATGGTTGATTCCGAAGCCGAAGTCATCTTCAAGAAAATTCAACTCGTGAGTTTGACGAGAAATCAACTCGTTGAAACGATTGATGTTGTCGACGATGTTGTTGCGTATACTCACGATAGATCATTAAACTTTTCAAATCAAGATATATCGTTACTCGAACAACTGCAAAGTTTCGTTGAAAAGGCTAAGACCATTGCTTCAAAAGTTCTCGATGGTCTTGCTAATGATTTACGAACGATGAATTTTAAACAAAAACTTGCAAAGAAGGCGAACATAAATGCCTACCAACGCTAAAATAGATGTGCCATATTTCAAGTCGGATGATAGACCATATCATTGCTCTGAAGCAGCAGCCCAAATGGTTCATAAGTTTTTCTGCGAACAATCTCGTGTCACTCAAGGCGGAATCGAACGTAGAGGTGGTAGGACATTTGACGGAAACTTGGAAGTTGGTGATAAGGGTCTCGAATGGTTTTTCAAACAATTAGGATATAGGGTAACGATGATCGATCAACCAACGATGAATCAATTGAAACGAGCGTTTAACAAGCGATCTGAGCCAATCATCCTTCGATTGCAGTGGGCAAATGGTGGGAGACATACAGTCGTGATGACTGGATATGACAATAACGTGATCATCGCCCACGATCCAGATAGCGGTCCAGATAAATCATTCACGTTTAACGATACATCGTATTCGATCATTCGTGCGATGGTCGTTCGTGATCCAGGTCAATGTGTGATGTTTTGAATTTTTCTCGTGACAACGAAATGGATATAGGATTGGACGGCAAATGATCGAATGATGACATGATAACATTCACACCCATGAATAGAACTGAACGTTTTCACGGCAAGTCAAGCATCAAATTCGTCGCGTCGATGAAAGCAAATTACAATGATTTGGTGAAGTTGTTTGGTGAACCATTGCTTAACGTAACCAGGTCAGATAGATTAAATTTTGAATGGTATATCAAGGATGAAGAAGACAATTATTTTATCGTTTACGACTGGATTGGATCGGGTGTGTCTTCACCAAACAAGCGGACAATGAAAGAAGCGCAATTCGTTCGATGGAACATCGGTAGTTCGTCGTATAAGTTAGCACGAAAATTGATCGCGTGGCTGAAAATAAAGAAAGTGTATGCCGAGGAAGTTGGTAATTGGATAGATCAATGTGTTAATGAAGAATTCACGATCGGAGATGCGAGAGTTATACCAATAATTAATGATGTTGGTAACATTCTTCGGTGGGAAACCCACGACGCTAAGACCAATCAGTTACTGAAACAATACGAAACGAAAGAACGAGCACGAGAGTTTGCCGATAAATGGTCTCGTTTGACATTTACTGAACGTCAAAAGATAATGCACGGTAAATATAAACCATTGAAAAAATGAAACTAATTTTTTAATCCATACATCCATCGACAGAAGCCATCTGAATCCACGCCTTGCCGACGTTAGTGCGAAAATCAGCGAAGTTTGGCTTCCAGATTTTATAACTCGTCGTCGGTCCGACGGTTAAAACCCACGCAAATTCGCTTGTCATTGTTACTTGGGCTTTTCCACCATAAACCTTGTGCCACGGTTCTTTACCTCGTTTAGGATCGTCCCAAACACCTTCTTCATCGAACATATATGACGGATCGTGACATTCCATGAAGAGCAGAACTACTTTTTGACCGGACGGCGGAAAAAATGCCTCGATTGGTGTCGACTTCGCTTGTAGCACTCGTGGATTTGGTAACATCTTTGGAATGATGAAATCCACGACTGCCCGTATGCCTTTCCATCCAAGAGTGTAGTCGTAATGGTCACCATTCTCACGAGTAGGCATCTCGTGATACCGAATGCCGATTTCGCCATAGGTTCGCATTTTATTGATGAATGTCGGCGATCGCAGCAAATCTACGCTATTTCCAGTTGTTTTACACGACATATCACGAATCATCTTTAATCGGTGATCTCCCACTCACTCTTAAATTCTTTTCTGTGACAAACTATTCAATCCAAACTTTTTTAAATTCTCTGTTCCATCTTTCAATTATGAAACTCATCCAAGTGTTCAAGGACGGGACTAAAATTTCAGAAGTTGAGTATCGTCCCGACATCGAACAATACTTCAAGGAACACGAGGCTGAGGCAGAAATGCAAAAGATAGTTGTCACGATCATCGATAAAGATAAAAATATCGATGCAAATTGTTTTGTTGGCGAAATATTATTTGTTGGTAAGGTTAAAGAACAACACGGATCGAATGTTCGTTGGATTCGAGTCAAGGTCAAGAAGTCAAATCACCAAACAGCAAGAATAAATGCTGAAGTGATGGTAAGACTCACGACTGAAAAGTTCGATCGCTTCACGAAGCAATTTCACGGATTAGGTGGAAAAAAATTCATCTTTGTTGATGCGTCTGATGTTAGTGGCGAAAAATTCATTCAACATTTTGCTGATCTTAAACTATATGAAGATGATGGCGATTCACCAACAGCAATTCATGAAGATGATTGATCATAAGAAATGACATAACTATCAAGACGGCAACCCTTTATCTGATCGAGAAGGCTTGCACGATCAAGGAAATCCGATACATATTATCAAAAATATCGTATTATATAAATAATGATAGTAAAAATAACGTTCCATTTTGTTGTGTATTTTTAATAATTGTCGTGCCCATTATGATCACGATCATTGATTTAATGATTATGGGAATGTTGTGATTTCATAATTTTTTATTATTGGATGATAAAATGGATTATTGTAAAGAATCGAGAACTCTGGCTGCTATACTTTGAGTTCACGAACACGACGAAAGGATGATTATTTTTTAAGTGATGATGTGTTTCTCGATGAATTCTAACGTTTCTGGTATATATAATAATGCTGAATGATCGATCACACCATTACCAGTTATTCGTTCGATGACCATCGTGTTTGATAACGGCAAACAGAGTAATTCAACATTCGCTTCAAATTCGATGAATGGCACGACGGTATCGCTCTTACAATGAACAATGAAGTATTTTGCTGAGTTGTCACGACGGCACGATGCATACATCGATGGCATAATAGAATTTAGATTATCGAACGCCTTCTCGCTGAATCGTTCAAGATAGAGCAATTCTAACTTTTTCAGTTGTCGTTCATCATCGAGCATTGCCCCGTTTGGTGACGATATGGCAAATACCTGTTTCACGAAATTCGACCGTGCAGCAATCGATATGGCTATTGCACCACCCAACGAATGACCGATGAGAACGACAGGATTGTGACGACGTTTAACAACGGATTCTATATAGATCATCGTTTCATGCAAGTTGTGTCTATCGCCAACGCGATTGCCGTGACCAACATATTCACACAGAATCACGGGGAATCCTAAATTGTTAATTGACTGACTAAATCTGTTAACATTCTCGATGTTTGAACGGTATCCATGAAGGACGAACACATCTACTGGTATGTCACCCGTGAGTATTTCACAATATTTGTATGGCACGATATATCACATCAATGTATCGATGATCCATCAACGACAATTTTAAATTTTTTGGTGATTCCACGACGTTTGCCGTTCTTTCGTCGAGTCATCGAAACAAGCATCGTGACTCAAACAAACACGGTTTCGTGAAGGGTTGTCATAACGCTAATTTAACAGTCGTTGCCTTTCGTCACCATTCGTATGGTTGGGTTAATTATGGCGACAATTTGGTAAAGACCTGTTATATCATTGTCCAAACTATAAATATGTTTTCACATAGGCAGTTGATGATCTGCTAATGAACGTTTCATTAACCGTTCAGTCGGAAAATCTTTATATTGAATTAATCCATTTATGGATTAACCTTCATGATTCTTCTCATGATCACTGATTGACTGTCAATAAGTCGCCAATCAAGGAGTCATGAATGTGGCTTGTCGGTAAGTGATAGAAAAATGGGTATAGAAGACACATTACGGGAGTTCATCGATTCACCGATGGAACCCATAATTATGCAATTGAGGCAACAGCAACCAGGCGTTGTGATGCCGTCAGTGCCAATACCAAGGACCGACGCGACAGAATTTTTGCACGAAAAGGGTAGTTATAAACGAAAATCAAGAATTCGTGTATTTGATCTTCAAGACGAAATAGTCATGGTGGTCCAAATTAAAAAAGGTGAAGTTAGTGGCTGAAGAAAACCAAGAAAATGCCGTTGATTCGACGACTCCAGTCGTTGATAAGGCAAAAATTGCAGAGCTTACAGCCGCGGTTGACGGTAAGTTTCTCAAGGACAAGCGTTACAAGGATATGGGAATGGCCTTGAAGGAACTAGAAAAGGATATGCGCGATTTCGTCGTGAATGAATTGCTTCCCGACCGATCAGATTTGGTCGAGTCAGGTGATATGGAAGCCATTCAATCGGTTGTGGAAAGGGCATATAGTGCGGCGTGTAGGCGGCGTCTTGCTAGTAAGGCTTCCGCTGGAAAACTCATTGTGTTGGGTGTAAGTCGGCCCAACGACTATATTGGAAATTGGAAACATAAAAGAATCCAAATGTTTGCCGAAGCAAAGGCTCAAGCGGATCAAGGTAATTCGGCATTGTTGAACAAATTGGTCAATGAAGATAAATTGGTGACCATGGATGGTATTCCAATTGAACATCGTGACAATAAGGGCGATGATAAAGGTAAGCCATTCAAGGTGGAATCATCATATCTTGCCAATGTCGTGGGAGTATTCACCGAATCAACTGACAAAAAGCGAACTGTCGCTTACACGGTTGGTATTGGTGGTGAATCTAACGACTCGATCATCCATCTTCGTTGTGAAAAATGCGGCAAAGAAAGTCCGTATAAAAAATGTCCAACAGTTTCTGATGTCACCGATCCAAAGACGAAGAAAGTTACCAAGGTTCTGTGTGGTAATGTTAAACCATTCTTCTACTTCGACGACATCGTTAGTGCTGGTTTTTGTGAAGCACAAACATTCTTGAAGTTGTCCGATACTGACGATGGTGGTCTCAAGATTTCGTGGGTTCAACAAACAAATGTCAACGATAACAAACGCCAGTTGCCAAAAGACGAAGTGAAAAAATTGTTGACAACCACCTTGAAAAATAAGGTAGTTGTTGGCGCTGATCTCACCAAGGTTTGGAATGATCATAAGGATGAACAATCCTATTGGGTGATTTACAAAGGAACTGTTCTTAGTGTTGCTCGATCGCCAGATGGTCGTGGAATGTGGAAAATCGAAATGGAAGATTCATCGATGGCATTGAAGAGCAGTGACGGCAAAGTTCAAACAGCAATCCAAGCGTATATTCCAAACTATGTATGGGAGTTCATGGATGGAAATCAAATCACATCGTTCTGTGAGTTGGCTGTCGTTGGTAAAATCAATCGTCGGGAAAAATACGACTTCCAGACGAAGCGAACTCTCGTTGGTCAATTGCGTGATCCAGAGATCGAAGTATGGGGTTTCTTCGTGGTTGATGGTGGCAGACCAAAGCAAATAAAGATGGATGTCAGCGAAGGATCGTTCCAAGTAGACTTCAAGACTGATGATCTGGCTGGTCCGGAACCATCAAATGTTTCAGTCGCTGCCGTCGTGATAAATAAGGCACCCCAAACGCAGACAACTCAAGTAACAAGTGTTGTCGAAGATGATGAACCGTCAGAGCCAACTAACAACGGTACTCAGGTCGATGAAATAACTCGTCCAGCGCCAACCGGTCAGACACCTGCCGCTGCAAAAAAGAGCGAGGATGATTGGGTTTGAGTGGTCAAGTGATAAATCCGTTTGCTGACCCAAATCAGTCAGAGTGGGTCGACGCGGAATTACAGGCGATTGCTGACAGCATCATTCAATTGAATGCCGAGAATCTCGATGGAATCGGATTCAAGATGGAGGTTCACGCCATTGAAAAGGCTGGTAAAACCTTCTTCGCTATGTCAGCATCGTCATTATCAACTGACAATCCAAATTTGACTCCCGGCTTGAGAACATTGCTTGAAAAGAAGATAATTCCAATAGGTGAACCAGTGTTCATCATTGATACCGAGCGAAAGGCGAAGAAATTGAAATTTCACCCAGCATTTCGTCATAAAGACATACGGATCAAGGAAATCTTCTGCCCCGATAATAACAAACCATATCATATCAATCCGACCGAGGCTCTCAAGCAATTCTATCAGACATTGCTCTATATCGCCAAGAATTTCGAAACTGGAACGATCGTCATCGACAGTGTGACCGATGTCACGAATTGGATTCGGAAATATATCCAGTATGTGCTCGTTCAACGAGGTGCTGAAGGTTCTGAGTTGATGGAAATGATTCGCCTTCAGCCAAGTGATTGGATGGTTCGTGATGATATTTGGGGCTGGTTATTACCATATCTCCAAGGTTTGAAACAGCATATCATCATGACATCTCGTGAAAAGGAAGATATGGAGTTCGAACCCGATCCAGATCGACCCGGCAAAACGAGAGTTCGTCGAACAGGTAATTTCTCGCCTCGTCGGTTCAAGGACATCCCGTTCAATATCGACGTTGAATTTCGGTTGATGTTTGAATATGATGGACACGGAAATAAATTGGGTCGAAAAGGGTCCATTATCACGAGTCAATACGACGACATCATCGATCCAGCGCCAGATTCGGGCATCATTCCACTTCGGCGACAGGAACTCAAGAATCCTACCTATGTGAAGTTGGTTGAAATGATCTGTCCGATTTCACATGGATATTTACTCGATGAAATGCGAGCGAAGGAGTCTCTGCAAGAACAACCCCAAGAGCAGCCCGCCAAACCTGCTCAAAAGAAAACAAAGAAAACCCAGCAAACCACGGAAGTGGTAGAACAAGAAGATTCAATAGTGTGATATTGAATGGCAAAAAAAGCAACGAAAGAAGAAAACAAGACACCCAAGATCAAGATGCCCGTGAAAGACCTCGTGGATTTCGTGAAATTAGTAACGATGACAGGGGCATTGACAGTCGAAGGTGAAACGAAAAGGAAATCTGACGAACTGTTTCCCGAGTTCGAAGGTGTCGTGAGCGCCGGGAAACTGAAAGTCGTTATGTCCAACAAAACAGGCAATGTATATGGTCAGCTAACCTACAATGTTGCCCAAGTCATCACTGACGGAATAGTGTGGTGTGGATATAATGGAAAACTTCTCGAATATGTCACCAAATTAAAAATGGATGGTGATGTCGTCGTTGAGTTTGACAAGATCATCACGCTAAAGACGAAAGACCTTACTGCAAAAGTTAGGAATGTTGCGTATGAAAACTTGCAGTATCCAGCCTTCGCAAAGTCGATCACGGAGAAGTTTGATACAAAAGGTCCGATCTGGAAATACAAGGATCAAGACCTCGCTACAGTCATCAAGGCTAATATGAAGGACTTGAAGCCAGTCGTGGCGGATGGAACCTTGATGGAACAAGTTTTCTATCCTATCTCCGTGGTCAAGAGTGAAGGTGATAAACTGGAAATCGTCGTTCAAGCAAAGAATGACTTTGATTCCATCGAGCGTCATATCTCGTCTGTCACGATCTCTGGACCTGAATGTTCAGGTGATTATCAGGTTGGTATAGACTCAGCCTTCAATAATTTGAGTGGTGATGTGGTCATTCGGATGGGTGATAAGAGTCCGATGATAGTCATCAGTGAAACGGAGAAATACAAGATGGTCTTATTCATCGCCGCTCGTGTGCCGGATAACGAAGTTGCCATTGCCGAGGAAACAATGTTTGTCGACTTTGGTAGCAGTGAACAACAAGCGACGCAAACGACTCACGTCGAACAAGTCGTCGCCGAGAGTCACAACGGAGACACTCCAGCACCAAATGCGGCAGCGGCAGCGGCAGAAGATGATGACTTTGTCTAACATTCTTTCGACGAGCGTCGACTTCGACGCCGCCCATTTTTTACCTTTTTATGAGGGCAAGTGCATGAATCTTCATGGTCATCGTTGGACCGTGAATATCAAGATTGGTGTCAATACCATTCTAAATGATGGTATGATCATCGATTTCTCGATCATCAAGAATTACATCAACGATACTTACGATCACAGAATATTGAATAAATGTCCGTTTGGTGAAGATGTATTGGCTAATATCGAAAGTTCATTTGGTGTTAATTTACTTGATACGCCATTCAAATGGGGTGACATCGAGAATCCCACTGCCGAGAACATTTCTACCAAGATATCGAAGGACATAACAAACTTATTGGCTAATGTTAAACAGCATATTCAATCAATTACAGTCGAAGTATTCGAGTCTCCAAAAAATTCTGTAATATCAACGATGAATGCAGAAGAATTGTAAGGTGAACATCAAATGTCAATAAATGAAGAATTCAAAGTGCTCGAAATTTTTCCTTCTATCCAAGGTGAAGGCACAAGGATGGGTGAATTAACATTTTTCATCCGATTGAGCGGCTGTAATCTCGATTGTGTGTGGTGTGATACCAAGGAGCAAATGTCGAAAGATGCGATCACGATGCCGTTCCTTCATGTGCTGAGTGAATTGCATAACTCTGGAATGCATAACATTTGTTTCACTGGTGGCGAGCCGCTCCTTCAATTCAAACAAATTCAATCCTTCATGAAGTTATACATCGATAAGTCATATCGTGTATCGATGGAAACTAACGGTATATTGGTCGACAAGATTAGTGCTAAATACCTTGGTGATATCCATTTCGTCGTGAGCCCAAAGTTAGTGTCAAGTTTTGGCGATACGATGACGATGAACGAATTGATGAACGACGAACGATTGAATCCATCAAACATCGTTCGTGAATGGATTCATACGACAGCCAATCTTGAGTTCAAGTTCGTTGCTGGTAGTGACGATGATTTGACGATGATCGTTTCAATCATCGAAAAGTTCAAGCAAGAACTGCGAGATATTTCGATAACAATTCAACCAGAGTTTTCGCCAAACAAAGCAAATATCTCTGAATATATGGAGTCGTTGCTTACCTTGGAAAATACAATTCAACAAAACGAAATATCACGATCTTTCAATACATTACGAGTAGGAATACAGTTACATAAACTAATGAACGTGAGATAAATGATCGAAGTTAAAGACGCTGTCAAGGAATATGTTGAAAAATTTCTTGGATTATTAGTTGAACAGGCCGGAATAGATGCTGTTTCACGAGATGTTTTGATTGATACTCCATCACGAGTTGGTAAAATGATGGACGAGATTCTGTGTGGGTATCGTATCAATCCGAATGATTATTTGAAGACATTTGAAACGAAAACGGATGAAATGATCATTTCACGAGGCATCGATTTCTATTCATTATGTGAACATCATTTACTACCATTCTATGGTCATATCCATATCGGGTATATTCCAAGCGGTAAAGTGCTTGGATTATCAAAATTAGCACGAATAGCACAAGTTTTTGCCTGTCGACTTCAATTACAAGAACGATTAACGAATCAAATAGCAGACTTTCTCTTTGAAACTGAGACACGTGAACAGGGTGCTTGCGAAATAGGAACAGAACTTCCAGACAGTGAATTGAAGTTGGGTTTCAAGGGAGTGATGGTCGTCATCGAAGCAGTGCATCTCTGTGAAGTCATGCGTGGTGTCAAGATGGCTCACACGAGAATGGTTACATCATCCGTTCGTGGTGGTTTCAAGGAAAACGCTCAAACACGATCGGAGTTTCTATCATTAATTCATAACGGTGATACATTATGAGCATAGAAACAAAACGATGTGGAACTTGTCAATTTTACAAACCAGATCAAGGCGAATTGGGGTCTGGTAATTGTCACGAAATAGCGAGACAAGAAAACGTCGATAGAATGGATACATACGCTATAAGCGTTTTGGCAGATGAATGTCAATGTGATGAAACGTTATGGCAGCAAGGAACGATCGATATCGTTAAATGTCCGGTTTGTCATGAAGGTCACATAGATTTATCGAAAGTAATTCCGTTAACTGGCAAGCAAGAGTCGTGGGAAAACTTCTTCGATGTTTTGTTCAATCTCAAGGCACCAATCGAACGTCTTGATGGTGGATCACTCAGCAACTTTTGGGCATTCATTCAAACGCTTCAAGAAAAATTCATGGTGATTCAAAAAAAATGAGTTCATTACCACCGGAAATCTTGATATTTCGTTGTTCGTGTGGGAATATCTTCATGAAACCAAGTTCACGATGCGCAGATGAATTCGTGTTACGTTCAAACGTTGATAAGAATACTTCTTGGAATTCACGAGAATTGATAACGATTGTCACGACATTTTGCAATCAATGTAACGAAAAAGTTATATGGTAGAACACGGGTGAAACGAACTCATGATACGATACGAAGATGAAAAGGATTTACAGCGAAAAATAGCAGTGTGGCTTAACAAGCAAGGATTCAGTTTCGATGTCGTTGCTCAGAACTTTGATTTAATCGATACTGTTGCTAAAGTCTATATTGAAGTCAAGCCAGATCATTTCTCACCAGCGCAAATCATATATGCAATTGCGAAGGGAACGATCGCACGAGTTAAATATATTGGATTGGCAACAGCAACAGAATTGAGAATTTTCAAGGCACCAGCAATGGAATTGATGAAGGAGTTTGCACGATCCATCGATCCAACGCTTCAACGATCGCCTAGTTCAGTTGACACAACTGAATGGAATGAACGGGCATTCCAATTACTTGGCGAATGTCACATATTGCATGATTACAAAGGTAAACTCAATCTCAAGGAAAGTAAACGAGAAATTTTCATCGATGATGAAAATCTTGAACATTTCACGAAAATATTCGAGAAGTATAGGATTAATCCCATTAAATTCATAACATACATTGCTGATCTTCATTCAAAACATCAAAGTATCGTCGTGAATGATGATGGATGGATCATCAACATCAATACTGGTAAATTTTTCACTAACGTTACAACCAAGAAAAAAGAAACATTCATCGAATATGAAATTAACGTGGATAAGATTTACGATTTCGATTATAAACCGATCAAGGATGCACGTGACAAAGTTTTGCTCGAATCGCTTAGAGTTAAATCAAACGACACAAGGGATGTGTTACATCAATTTGATAGATTAGAATCCATCCAAAGTCGTCACGCTCGTGGTAGATTTTTCACGAAGGATGTGATCAACAAAGAGATCACGGAAATCGTCAAGGGCATAAATCCAGACTATATAATTGAGCCGTATGTTGGTGCTGGGTCATTGATCGAAGCGATAGTCGATTTATACCCAGGTGTCGGCAATGATATTAACACAGATTTTATCAATATGTTGCGAAAGAAACATCAAGGCAAAAAATGGTTTTTCACCAACATAGATATGTTCACGACACTCACGATGGATTTAATTACTGCGTTCAAGATACCAACTGACGGAAATCTACTCATCCTTACGAATCCACCATTTGGCACTTCGATGACCAATAAACTACAATCGAAGAAAAATGAAATAGCAGCCGATAAAAAGTCACGAAAAAAGAAGATAGATTATGGCGATATTGGCGATAAGTATGGTCGTGGTGATCTCGTTTTACCAGCCATTGGTCGAATGATCGAGATCATCAAGATGCACGGTAGTGGATATATTGCCACTTTTGCGCCTGCTGGAGTCTATTGTGGTAGAGATAGATATAATAAAGTCTTGAATGCCTTGCTCAAGGACTTTGAATTCATTAGTGGCGATATTTTCAGTGGTAAGAAATTCAATAGTGTTTCTAAGGACAAACCAATAGCGTTTACAATTTGGCGGTATAGTCCGGACACCAATACTAACATAGAAAGTTTAACATTCATGAGTGACGACAAGCGAATCGGGTTGAAAAAGTCGAATCTCTTGAGAACAGGGTGGAGATATCGTGACGGCAGTTTGTATGTCAACGAAACGAGTGACGATGCCTTGTGGGTGTTTAGATCGTCGTATTTCAGCGAGCCATATCCAAAAATCATCGGTATCAATATTCAAGATGGGTTCGGCGCTGAGGTATCACGTGACAATGTCAAGATCGATTTGGGAATTCCTAATGTTCCATCGGAGTTAATCTACGCGTTGTGGTCAACTGTAGTCGGAACGCGTTCATTATCCAAGCATCCTATCTATATGGATAACGCATACGTGCATTTACCAGACTTTAATAGGTTGGAGTCAATGGAAATAGTTGCACTTGCCGTGATTTCAACGCTCATAACTGCGTTGAAGTCGAATTATTGCAAGGATCGAATAGGGTTCACGGGAATGGATCGTGCTTTCAAATTCGGAAACGAACGACTGACGAATGGTGCCTTACATTTATTAACAGATCACGGAGCGGTTCTGATTGGTGATAAACCAATCATCGACATTTTTAATGAGTTGAAAAATGAGCCGGACCCAGCAAAGATCGATGATGGGTATCAAGCAAGTATCAAGAAGGAAATAGCAACAAGATTAAATGCAATCGGATATTGGGATTATATTCCAGTGCCGATGCAATTTGGTGAGGAGTTAGACGATGACTGAAGAAGAACCAATGGCAGTAGCAGACACAGGACCAGAAGTAATGCATAAATATTTGTCGAAAGCGACATTTATTCCAGCAACGATGCCGGGCAATCAATACACACAACCGGTAGAGAATCATAATGTATTCGTGCCGTCAATGAGTGGAATGGAAAATCGATCATTCTTGAAACTGAAGGACGCTGATAAGGAGTTCGACGTTTCGTGGTGGAGAATGAATGATGACGTCGTTTCGTCATTTTTCTATTATCCACATATGTTGGTCTCGTATTGGTATGGTAAAGATCACGCTGATTTCCGTGCTAAGTTTGGAATTCCGTCGAAGGATAAGTTTTCACTCTGTGGAGACTCAGGTGGATTTCAAGTTGTTACCCAGCACGTTAATATCGATCCGCTTAAAGCCCTTGAATGGCAACAATTCAATTGTAATTGGGGCTTTACGTTGGATATTCCGCCATTATTACAAGACGCAGCGAATACGTGGACATTGACTCACGGCAGTCATCTCGTCAAATGCCAAGAGAAAACGGCAGACAATGCGAAATTACAACACGAGCATTGGAGTGACGATTCCTACGAAATGGTATTCGTTGCTCATGGATATGACTGGGCACAGATGTTGAATGCAAGAAAAGTCTTGAAAGATAGGACGGGGCTCGATTACGATGATTTTTCCGGCGTATCGATATCCTGTAAATACTCCGATCCACTCGCGGTCGCTCGTGGGTGTTTTTATGCCCTACAAAACGTGCCGGAAAATAAACGATTTCATTATCTCGCTTTATCTGGGTATAACACAACGATGATCTTGTTATATGCTTTCACTTATCGACGAGACATCAAATTGACGATGGATTCATCATCGTATGGTTCGCAAGGCAACATTAGACGAGTGTATTGGATGGACGATATGAAAAATGTGCTTGAATTTGGTGCTAATAACACGAGTCAGTTGAAGGTGTTGCCGTGTAATTGCCCAGTATGTTCCGTCGTTCTAAATCCAGAGATATTGCGACAGCCTGGTTCGTTGCCGGGTGGTCTAATTTCAATCCACAATCTGTATGTGTATGTGAATTTTGTCGAGAAATTGAAAGCATATTCAACGAGTCAGTCAGAACTTCGTGACTATATAGTAAAGGCTGCTCCAGATATTGAACAAGCGCTTGACTTCATAGATATGGCAATGGAACGTGGTTACGATGTAGCGTATGATAGATTCATGCGAGACATCAAGAAAATGAAACAATCATCGTCTGTGACGGTGGGTAAATTATGAGCAGCGATAAATTGTTATTCCCGGTCGGAACATACGACTTGATAGAAGATGGTATCGGTAATCTCGGCGTTGCAGCAATGAAAGCCGGATACGCCGGTAGTCAAGATATTATTTTCGATGTGTCAAGTCAAAAAGAAGAATTCTTCAAGACGAACAAGGAAACACTTGAAAATTTTTTGGATTTCTTACTCAACGAAGATGGATGTTCAGATATTCCTTTTTCCGTCGATCTGAAATGGAATGTTATCAAGAAGCAACGAACACAATCATCAGTTCGTCGAAATAATTGTCTGGCGTTGTCTGGTGGACTCGATTCAATGGCATCATATCTTCGCTTGAAAACAAAAGGTGAAGAATCCATTTGTTGTATGTTCTTGAATTATCAACAAGAACAGTTGGATTTTGAAACTCGTTCGTTTCTCGACACAATCTTGGAATTTCAGATAAATCCATATGTTGTCGAATCTATTGTTTTTAGCGACGAAGAAAAAAACGCTGATCATGGATGGCCTTTCGGTGGTTTCAAGATACCAGCAAGAAATTTCACGATACTCGCCATGATGAATAAATTCTTGGATTTGAAGTCTCGTGAATCTCATTCACTGAATTATGGAGTATATGCTGGCGAAATCATGGATAAGAACCGTGATAAATCTCGTCGGTTTTTCGATGAAGCAACGGAAATCTTTTCAAATTACAACGGCGTAGAAACCATTGTCAAGAGTCCTGTCGGTGATATGAGCAAGATTGAACAATTGCAGTTTCTTGACAGTGTTGGTCACCTTGACTTTGCATTGTCAACGGCAAGAACGTGTGTTGCTCCAACCGAAGACCCGTGCATGAATTGTAAACCGTGTTTCAATCGAATGTTGAGTGTATATTTCGCTGGATTCAAGGATAGAGTGCCGGCAGATCAATGGACGAAACTAGCTGAGTCAGATATAGCAGATGAGTATTCACAGCATATCAACGATTATACCGGGGTTCGCAAGAGTGACATCGAATCGTTCCTTGCCTTTTTGGCAGATGGAACATTTAACGACTCACGAGGGTGATTCACGAACGCCGTATGATGGTTCAGATGATGACGATGATTACAATGGCATAACCGCCATTCGATCTGGTTTAGAAACTCTGTTAGCAAATGGAAATGCAATTCCACCGGACGATGGTGTTTGGATCATCATCTATCACGTTGATAAGTCTGTCATCCATAGAGAAAAGGGGATGCGACTTAGTGATTCAATAAAGATGGACGATGGTGGATTATCTATCTTGAGTAAATATGTTCATCATCACAGAATTAGACATCGGAATAAAAAAGATGTAATAAGATTGACAGAATTTATACCGTGGCACGAAATCACCGATATAACATTGGGTTCTTCACATACCACGACAAATGATGATGACGATGAGTGAAGCAGCAGAACAACGAACGGTAGATTTTAGTGTTTTCAATATCGAATATACACTCGAAAATGGCGATCCAGTCTTACATATGCTTTGTCGAAGTAAGTTAAATCCAAAACATCGGGAACATTTAAAAGTTAGAGGTTTCATTCCATACTTTTACTTGGCAGGTGATTCGATTACACTCGCTAATGAAATGGTTAGACGAGTGTATCGTGATCCAAGTCATTTATTATCAATTACTGGCGATCCAGTGACGAAAATCGAGACATACGTGCCTGCTCAAGTTAGTGAACTGCGAAAAAAGGTGCTGATCGGCAATCAGACCTATCAATCCAATGTGTTGTTTCCGAAGAATTTCTTGGCAACAACGGGAATCAAATCGAGTTTCACTGTCTCGAATGAATTATTAACTCGTCCAGCAAGTGTCAATCCTCAATCGATAGTGCCAGATTATGACATTCGTGATTACAATAATTTGATGCCCATCGATGATTTAGGCGTAGAACCGCTGACGATCACCATAGATATTGAAGTTAATAATGAAATGGGTGGATTACCAGACGCAACGAAGGGCACTATGCCGATCATCATGATCACGACCATCGATTCGTATACCAATAAATTATATACATTTGCATGGCATCCAAAACGAAAGGAGCACGCAAAGCCGGATGAAGTCGTTGATTCAGTCTATCATTTCACTAAATCTAATAAAGACATACCGTGGAAATTGTTTCTTTTCGACAATGAAATCGATATGTTTTATAAGTTCAAGCAATATTATGAAAATGTTAAGCCTGACATAATAACTGGATGGAACGTAGATTTCGACGTTGGATACATAATTGGTAGACTATTCTATTTGCAACAACAAAAGATTTCTCATATCAGTCCAAGTTTTCTATCACCGATCCAACGAGCGTTCGTATCAAAACGTGGCGATCCAATCGTCGGTGCAGTATCGGTCTTGGATATGCTCTTTTGTTATAAAGCCATAACGAAATTCTTGGGAATGAAAGACTCCTATAAGTTGGATGATGTTGGATACGATGAGTTAAAATTAAAGAAAATGCCTCACCTTGGTTCAGTGGGTCAGTTTTGGCGAAGTAATTTCAAACAATCAATTTATTATAACGTTCGAGATGTTGAAATCTGTTGGGAATTGAATAAAAAACTAAATATCATCAAGTTTTTTGATATTCAGCGACGACAAGTTGGTTGCACATTCGATGACAGCACAGCAACATCACGAATCATCGAGATGGACCAATTACGAGCGGCAATGAAGATGGGTAAAGTGTTGCCGACGAATGAAAAGTCATTAAATCCAGATGATGAAGACGATCTCGAAGGTGCCTATGTATTTGAACCAGAAGTAGGCATTTTCGAGAATATCATTTCATTTGACTTGAAATCACTGTATCCATCAATCATTATAACCTTGAATATTTCGCCGGAGACGAGAATCGATCCAAATCTCTATAGTCAAGACGAGTTATTGAATTTTATTCATTCAGCCGCTGGTCACTATTATCGAAAGGATGTCGTTGGATTTGCCAAGGATCGGCTCATCGAGTTCAATAAACAGCGTGATAATTTCAAGACCTGCAAGAAATTAGTGTCGTTGATCCAAAAGGCAATAAAGAAGATAGATGCCACAGCGATGTCAGCAAGTGCTATCAAGGAAGTAGCCTATCGAACCATGAATGAAAGTTTGACTGGAAAGAAGCCCATGCAACAAACTGTCGTCGATATGGTAAAGGCTAAATTCGACATGATCAATTTTGATTCATCGACCGTTGATGACTTGATAACGATCGTTGATTCCGAGAAAACGACATATGACCTAATGCAGATGGCAGAAAAGGCGAAGATCAATACATGGTATGGTGTGATGGGTCATGAAGGTGCTTCACTCTATAATATCCAAGATGCTGAGTCCGTTACGCTGAGTGGTCAAGTCATCATCAAGTATACTGCCGAATTAGTTGCATCGGATGAATTGAAACAGTTGTTGATGGAAAAATTCGATGTAGATGTTAATCTGAAGGTGTTATATGGTGATACAGATTCGATCATGATCAAGGGGCTCGAAGCAATAACAGACGGTAAATTAATCTGTGAGATAGCGGATTATATCAGTCAATTCATGACCACGAAATATGATAGATTCTGTGTTGATACTTTCAATACTGACCAAGGTAATCACGCGCTCAAGATTCGTTCGGAGAAAATCGACAAACGATTTCTCATGGCACCAAAGAAGGACCAAGAAGAAGGTGGCAAGAAGCGATATGCACGATTGCCGTGGTATGAGTTGTCTGGTGAAGATGAGTGGTTGGAATACAAAGAAACGGAAATTCAAGTCACGGGATTTGAGTCCAAACGGTCAAATGTATCAAGGATTGGTCGTGACACACAGAAGAAGGTCATGGAATTTATGTTGTGGGGCAAATCAAAGGCAATCATCCGTCAATATGTATTGAAGGTCAAGGACGCTTTTCTATCTGGTAAAATCGATATAGATAAAATAGCATTCAATGTCTCGTTGACAGATGATATAAGTGAGTATTCCGCTGTTAAAGAAAAGAAACCACGAACATCGTGGCCTCCGCATGTCCGTGCAGCCCAATGGGGTATAGAAAATTTACATCAGAACTGGCAGTCTGGTGATAAGGTGAAGTGGATTTATGTTGCCAAGAGTCCAGCGAGATTGCCACCAACCGATGTTCTTGCGATCGACAGTCCGGATAGTCTCAAGGGATTTACCCTTGATTATGAGTCGCTGTATAAAAAACAAATCAAGGAAAATCTCGTTTCTATCTTGAAAGCCGCTGGCTGGTCGTATGATGATGTCATTCAAGGAGCATCGATGAGCACATTATGAATGAATTATTATCACTTTTACAAAGCAAAAACTTAATGAATGTCATTGACACGTGTGTGTTTGACATCGATGGCACGCTTTGTGAAGATGTCAAGTTCAATTTACTATCACCAGACGAACGAACCTACGTTAAATATTTCGATGATATGGCAGTAATAGTAAATGAAATTAAAGATGCAGGTATACAAATCGAGTATTTAACAGGTAGAAAAATAGAATTCCTTGATATGACAACCGAGCAACTGATCATCAATGGTTTTCCGACTGCAACGCTAATGATGTATGACGGACAAGACGATGATCCAGACTTCGTTGAGTCAGTTCAAAAATGGAAACTATCGAGAATAAAAACGTTACTATCCAGTAAAAAAGGTATCGTCGTTGTCGATAACGATATTGACTTCATACAGCGAATGAAAATCTTTAAAAAATCTGGAAATATACTGATATTCATCGGGTTTGCTCGGTCGCTCGGAATTGGAATCATCATTCCACGACGATGTATGTAGCGTGATCTAAAAATGTCCGTTCAAGATAACGACACTGTCAATTTTGCTCAATTTGACTTTCACATGAGCCCGAGTCTTCATGGTTCTGGTGGTTCGTGTGAGTTAATCGTGTATCATAAGAAAATACTACGAACACAACCAAAGCCACGAAAGGCAAGCACCGTTCCGTTATTTGGTAGTTTCGATCATAAAATTTTCCAAGTGTTTCTCGATAGGATCACCTTCGATGAATTCTTTGCTGAACCAAATATCAAGAAGCATTTATTCGACATCTTGGTAAAAATAATTCCTACCAATATGCCAAAACAATTATATCCTAAAATAACTGTGCATCTCAAGAACTTCGTTGAGTATGAGTATAAACGGTTCAAAGACCTTGAGCGATTCACTGGATCACGAGAAGAAGCGTGGAAATATTATAAACCAATAGCGACAGAATATTTCTTCAATAATGACGAAATAGGAATAACTTTCAAGGCCGACGTCATTTTCTTGATACCAGCAAACTTTCATGGTGATCATCCAGCATTTCTACGGATCGCTGATTATAAGACTGGTCGAGTGCCGTCGTTCTCGAAGGGTATTGGTTTTTATGGTGAACGACTGGAAAAACCTGTCATGATCAAGAAAGTTCGTGAACAAATATTGTTTGAAGCGACATTCATCGACCGTTATCCGATCATCGATCATGAACAATATCAAGCAATGGCTGGAACGGTCATTTATACAATCGATGGAACAAATCTCACCGACTTTTTCACGAATTACGATAAAAATCAAATGATCGAGACCCTCAAGAAATGGGAAACCAAGATAACGAGAAAAGGGTATTTCTTCAACAATAGGTGGTGTAAATATTGTGAGTTTTATTATGCCTGCATGGGTCAATTATCGACTAACGAAAAGGTTGATCTTGCGATATTGATGGCTCGTCAAAATAAAAAAAAGGGTGAGAGTCAACAATCATCCAGGGCAAGGCACGCCAAGGGTCGTCAATTATTGTTACAAAAAATAGAAACATTTCATCAACGAAACACTTCTGAAGTAAGAGTAGAACTTAATGACATAGATGATATTGATGGTAGTGACGAACAAGACATCGACGGAACAGAATGATGACGATAACAAGGAGTCACCAGAGATAGAATCAATCCATGAAATAAAAGTGAGACGAAGCGACGACACAACAACCGTTTTTGATGCTAATAGGATCATTCAGTCGCTCAAGAAGGAAACAATTCTTGCTGAAAAACTATTCAAGATTCCTCGTATCAATGCTCGAGTAGCCCGTGATATTGCTAATATAGTTCAACAGAGAATTCAATCCATTTATCGTGGTGACGCTCTGATAACCGCAGCATTCATTCGTGAATTAGTTTGTAATGAATTGTTGAACAGAAGTCTGACCGATCCGAATTATCTCACTTACAATAAGATTTATTCACGAGTTGGAGTTCCATTTTATGAAGTATGGAATGATATATGGCAGTATGATCTCTTCGAGAAGAATGAAAACGCAAATCTCAATAACGGCAATCCAGAGAACATTCATAAGAAATTGGCAGATCAAGTCGTGAAGGAAGCAGTTCCGATTGGATTTCCCGTCGGTATCGAGAAGGCACATTATTCTGGTGATATTCACGTGCATCAACTTGAGTATATCCAGCGTCCATTCTGTGCAGATTACGATCTTCGATATTTCTTGAAAAATGGATTGCTTGCCGATGGAAGTGGTCAGTATTCGTCGGCTACCGATCCAGCCAATAATGCAGCAACAGCAATCCTTCATGCAGTTAAAGTGTTAGCCGCTGGACAGTGCAATTGTCAAGGCGGGCAAGGATTGTTCAATTTCAACATTTTCATAGCGCCATTTCTCGAAGGAATGCCGTATGATTCAAAGGATGCTGGTGAATGGAAAACTGGATATAAACCAGTAACGATCAAGCAATGTGCTCAAATGTTCATATTTGAATTGAATCTCACCTATGTTAGTCGTGGTGGACAATTGATTTTTTCCAGTGTCCAGATCGAGCCGACCGTTCCGAAGTTGTGGGCCGATAAACCAGTCGTCTACAAGGGTAAGGTTAATGACGATCTGAGTTATGGCGACTTTGAACGAGAAGCACAATTATTCGCCCTTGCCTTGCTTGAAGTGTATCTCAAAGGTGATCGGTTTGGTAAAATGTTTTTCTTTCCGAAACCAGAACTCAGACTTCGCAAGGAACATTTCACGAATCCGAGTGAGTTGACCAATCAAATCATCATGAAGGCTGTCGAATTATCGTTAAAGTTTGGATCGACATATTATGATTCGGTCATTCCAGAGTATCGTGATGCTGATGGTCAAGATTGTTATCAGTGTTGTGCCTATCATTTCAGCGAAGATGCAAAAACGTTGTATCCAAAGTTGATCTATGAAGGTGGTCAGCACTTTTCGATGAGTGGACAGCAGGTCGTCACTTTGAATTTGCCTCGTCTTGCGTATAGAAGCAAGGGTAACTATGATCAGTTCACCGATCTTCTTGAAGAGCAGATGGATAACTCCAGACGTTTCTTGATGTGGAAACGTCAGAACGTCATAGATTTCGCTGAGCGGGGAAATCTCCCGTTCTTGATGCAACGACCGCTCGATGATCGAACTCAGCCGTCATTATACGACATATATTCAGCAAGTCTCATAACAGGATTCGTCGGTATGAACGAAACAGTTCAAGCAATGACTGGGTATCAGTTACACGAAGATAATTCTGCCGTTGAAATGGGACTACAGATAGTCGCTGAAATGGAACGGATCAAGAATGAATATGCCGAAGAAACTGGATTAAATTTTGCCGTCGCTCGAACACCAGCAGAGTCGACATCCCAGTTGTTCGCCATTCTCGATCTTCTCAAGTTCAATGGTGAGGCGAAGCAGTATGTCAAGGGCGATGTTAGTAATTGGAAACATATCTATGAAAATGGTGGCAGAACGAAAGTGCCAGTCTATTACACGAACGGCTTCATGACGAACCATTCGGCTAAAATTCCAATGCATCAGAAAATAGCCATTGAAGAACGATGTTTTCCGATGTTATCTGGCGGAAATATCTGTAATATATTCTTGGGTGAAAAATCACCTGACCTTGAAGCGATTTATAATCTCGTTCGTGACATAGCAATGAACACTCTCGTCGGTTATTTCTCGCTGACAAAGGATTTAACTATGTGTAATATATGTCACAACAGAGACGATGGAATTGTCGATCATTGCACTTTATGCAAGAGCACCAACGTTACGTCATATTCTCGGATCACGGGTTATGTGCAAGCCGTTGATGGATGGAATGCTGGCAAGAAGCAGGAGTTGAAGGATCGATATCGCTATCAAGGCGATGACGTGGAGCGGCTTAATAACGATGATGAATGATTCATCTTTTTTCTTGATCCAGATAACCCCACGAGAGATACCAATCGTAACAACGTGGGACGAATCAATCATGATCACCGTGACGACAGATTTGATTTTAAAGCATATTCAAGAAGCGCTTGCTGAATATCACGACATTCAATGCAAATGTGAAGTCAAAGTGATGGAGATCAACGAAAATGCGGCAAACAAGCTTGAAAAATCGGTTGTCTAAAACGATTGACAACAAAGCGGTTCATGAAATCATCGATGAGTATAGATATGGTATCGATCGTGTTCTTTTATCACGGTTATTACATCTATCGTTTAGTGATTCCGAGACATTCATGAGAGGTTTAATGTTTGATGAACCTAACACGATTTTCATCAATAATTGGGGTAATTATATAACCAAGGAAAACTTAGAACTCACGATAACAAATGGCGAGAAAATGAGAAATTATTAAAAATTAGGTATTTCCTTTACGATTAACAGACCGTGGTCGAGGTTTTTCCTTTCGTTCACAAGCATCGTATTCAACAAGCATATCTTCTATATTCTTGACATCACGGGTGAATATTCGTATAGCGTGCTCGTCGTTCTTCGCTTTTGCTTTTTCAAGAGCCGATCTCATGTGACTTAACGTTTCTTCGATTCGTTCACGAGAAAACGATTTATTGACCGGTGGTAAGTTTTTAAAGACTTTCTCTGCCATGATTAGCACTATTTATCTTTGTATTGGTTACAAATGATCCTTGATCATCATCTCATATCTTCGTGGATTTAAACCTATCGACTGATTACACCAAGGGAAAGCGAACTCTTTTATAGGTCGCCCTAATAGATTAAAACGAGTTGACGAACATCATGACTATCATGGTCTATTTGATGAAAGAAAATGGCATATTGATAAATGCAGTAACGAATAACGGTAAATCATCGGTCGACGAACTGCATTCGATGTTATTAACAGGCATAAACTTAGGAATGAACGAAGCGTTCTTGGGATCGATAGACCATTTCGTGCTCACGAATGGAATGACCATTTTCTACAGACGTTTTGTCATCAACAAGATTCCATTCGTGATGGTCGTCGCCACTGACAAATCAGTTAATGGTAGCAAGGGTGTCGATCTTCAACGAAAACTCGTTGAATTTAAACTGTTTCTACAAGAAAAAAACCGCTGGAAAATTCTTCAAACGTCACACGTTAGTTCTGACGATGGTGAAATAGCGCTGAAGATGCGTGATATTTTCATCGAAAAATAGTGACGAAAACATATTTAAAGTTTGATTAATGATATTCAATCGATAACGATCGTCGGTCGAATTGAATGTCACAAGTGTTGGATGCCTTAACAAATGTCATCATCAACGGTGACTCACGGTATGCGTTAACACTATTTCCAGATAATTCCGTTGACATAATTATCACTTCGCCACAGTATAGTTTTGGCAAATCTTACGATTCGACTGATGACACAATTTCGCCAATGAAATATCTTGCGTCGCTCGTTCCTATTTGGCAACAATGTTATAGAATCCTTAAACCTGATGGTCGAATTTGCATTGACGTTCAGCCAGTGTTTTCAGCTGGCGTTCCGACACATCACGTCATTTGGCATCAACTGCACAAGATAGGATTCAAGTGGAAATCCGAGCACGAATGGATGAAAGGTTGCAACACGAGACATTCGCAGTTTGGTAGTTATGGATCACCGTCAGCGCCATATATTATGTATCCGTGGGAATACATCGATATCTACTACAAAGAAGACCCAAAGAAACACGGCAATAACGAAAACATCGATATGACCGAGATCGAATTTGTTGAGTGGCGAAAAGCAGAATGGTATTTTCAACCAGAGCCAAACCAAGAAGATACATATGGACATCCCGCTGTCTTTCCAGAGGCTTTACCTAGACGATTGCTTAAGTTTTACTCATTTCGTGGCGATTTCGTTGTAGACCCATTCAACGGCGTAGGAACGACTGCGAAAGTTGCATACGAACTTGGATGGCGATTTGCCGGCATCGACATATCAAAAGCATATTGTAAAACTGCCTTGAAACGAGTCCTTAACGTGTATCAGCAACAATCGTTTTCTGGCTCTCGTGTTGATCGAACGAAGCAACCTCGATTCATCAATGCAGTTGTTCGACGAAGCATTAGCGATACGATCGACGAGATAGATTCAACGACCAAGAACATCGATGATATTCTCACGTGTCGATGGTTCAAGGACGAATCGAGCGAGATCAGGTGCAAATCATTTTGTAATTGTGTGATAAATCCTAACGATTGTGAAAAGTGTGATAGATACCAACCATCATTACCAACGCAGAAATTACGAACGTTAATACGAGAACGATTTGGTGAAGTATGATCATGACAGAACAAACTACTCAACTACAACCAGATATTCACGAACGATATGAACAATGGACAACCATCATCGCTCATGAATATGTGAAACGTGGTAAGGACAAAATATTATTCGATCACATCAAGAAGCATCTTGCTGAGTGCATGAATCTCAAACAATACCAGTTGGTGGCAACGAACGATATTTTCATCAATAAGATCGCGTCGCTCATCAACCTAGTGGTGATTTATTTCAAGAAGTATAAATTTGCGTTCAAATATGATATTGATGATTATAGAATAACGAGCAGTATGCTCAATATATCATTCTTCAACATCATACGATATATCGATGAACGACTAGAGTATGGAATGGAATACATCTATCTTGAAGCCATAAACACTGCAATCATGAAAATTCTTCGTGATTTTCAACTAACCATTCCATTCGAGAAATTGATCGAGCGACTGGAAAATTATCAATGCAAGGACGATGTTCCGTTCAACGTTCATGAAGATGGTGAAGTTGTTGAATGCGTTGATGTGATAGAATGAAAAATGAAATACAAAAATTATTACGAGATTTCGGTCAATTGACACTCGATAATTTATGGTCGATGATGCAAAAACCACGAACGACGATTCACGACAACCTTAAACAGTTGATCGCTGAACGAATCATCGGAAAAAAGGACTCAGAACGACGAGAAATTCGTCGAGGCCGTTCACCAGTCGTTTACTTCATTTTACCAAATATTTCGTGAGATCATCATCGTCATGGAAAGTTTTTTAATCCCTTCACTGATGATGTCTATCAGTGATCAAGTTCGTATGTCAAAGAAGCCACGAAACATAACAAAGAATAGCGGCTGTAACGTTAATCCGTCGTTTATTGAGCCAAAGAAACTATTTCTCATGGCTTTGGCGTTCTTACTCATTGGTATATTTATCGGACGTGCTGGTAATGCGTTGCAACAAGCTGGACTAATCGGATCGCCAAACGTATTTGGTGGATTTCATTATCATCACTGGATGTTGGCGATGATTGCATTATTCGTTTTATTTCCAGTCGCATTTTATTATCACGAGCGAAATCCAAGGATATTTGGTATCATCGTTATAGTGATTGCATTTTTCGCCGGACTATTCATTGACGGCATAACATATACAGATTCATTTGTATTCTATACATAGGGTGTGATGGTAGATGTCATCTGAAATCGATGATTCCGTTCTTCATAGAAGCGAAATGCTCAAGGATTACGATAACCTACGATATGTTCGACGATGTATGATAGACATCATTCGTAAACTAACGAATGAAGAAAAACCGATAGATTTTGTGAACTACGATAATCGAATCGAACAAATGCTTGAACTTGCCGCTGCGGTTAGGTCAGACATCATCGAAAAAATGGATAAATTACGACCAGCGTTCACGAAATACCGTGTAACAGTAATTCATACCAATTACTTTCCAAATCTTCATCGTTGGTGTCGTGATTATTGTCGTCATATAAAGAACCCGTTTGGAGTTAACGAACTGGATCGTTACCTTATGCTCGATGAAATACCACTCGTCATCGATACGAAAAACAGAATCATCGTGTTACCGAATGATAGGGTAGCAGTTTTAAAGGCTCTTCACGGTCATGCTGGTATTTCATCGTGTTGCACAGTAATTCCAACGGAGAATCAATTGAAATTCTTGTTTGACCACACTGGCGTGCCGAAGAAAATGCGTCCAGATGTGACCATTTCTATGTTCAAGGGCGAAAGCAATAAGATAAAAAACTGGTTGAATACTGAATGTAAGAAGGTCGGTGAAGCATATACAAAGAATACTGGTCATAAATTCTACCTATGGGGTATGATACCAATCGCCGTGTTCATTCGCACGAGTCAATATAGAATCTTCGTTCTTGTGAAAGACGAACAACGTGTCAAGGAACGAATTCGTGAATTTTCACGAATAACAAATACTATCGTGGTGAAAGCCACGATCAATCAATCGAAGTTTTTCCGAGGATATATAGACGATGAAAATAAAGTTAAGCCGAGAGACGAAGCCATTGCCAAACAACTTGAAACGACCATATTACCAATGAAAGCAAAGGACGACGAACCATGGAAGACGATGACGTGGGCGAATTCAGCGAATTAAAGAAACAACTCGAAATTCTTCAGTGTGCTGATAAATTGATGAAATCTGCAGTTAAATCACTTGATACTGATGTTATACGGAATATGGATGAACGTATTCCAAAAATATTAACTATATTGGATGAAGTCATCGATAATAACGAAACAACAATGAAAGAGTTGCGAAATACCAATCCATCTGAATTGAAAGTTGTCGCCATTTATAGCACAAATGAATTTAATAAGTGGCTAATCCAGTATGCTGACCAAATCGATCCAGCGAAGTATGAACATTCTGGTGTTTTTTATCTTTATGGTTCTGTGCCGATCGTTGTTAGATACACTGGTAGAGAACTTGTTGATAATACGTATATAGTATCGATTGGTGATAAGAAAAAAGTCAACAATAAGTTACGAGAACTTGGACAGAAATTTACATCACGAACGATCGTTCCACGAAAACAGGAATATAAGTTCTTTCGAGATTTTGCTTATATGCCGCATCGAATGTGTTAATCTTTTTAACTATATTAACTGTCTATATTTTGTTAATCGAGTGTTAATATCACCCATCCAATAACGATCACATTTTTATTCCAAGAAGATGAATTATTCACGATAAAGAAACGAATCATCAACGATGAATCTAACATAGGTGTCAGCAAAAAACGTCGAAAAAACTTTCGATTTTATGTATATCGTTGATATTCATTGCGTGTCTACCAATATCAAGAAGCGCAGCAACTTTAACAACATTCGATGACTATCAATTCACGAATGATACGACCATCAATGCACATTCGTGGACGTTTGACCTAACCGTTCAAAATCCATCATGGACGATAACAGGTCGTGTGTTGTCATATAACTTTTATGATGTTAATGACTCAGAGCCTGTCAATTACATTAGTCCTATCGATATATTGATAGGAACCGGCATTGTTAAAGACGATCCGACTCAATTTCACTTCAATTATATATGGACGAATCGTGTCGTGAATGTCAGTTTTCAAGCGCCGGATAGTCAAGTTCAAACAGTTGTATCAAATATTGGTAATATTCATTGCATAGCGAGAACGTATGATGCACTTCAAAGTATAAAAAGCGTGGTGAATGGATCGATCTTGACTCTCCACGGGTATCTCGTTGATGTCATTGGTTCAAATGTATCTGGGTCGTTATCATGGACAACAGCAACGCAATTCGGCACATCGAAATGTGAAATTCTCGTCATATCGAACACCGTACCAAACGGTGTAACAATGAACGACATCAATATCATGGTTGGACTTGGAATTGGCGTCGTTGCAGTTATCGTTATTGTCACATATATTCATATTAAGTCGGTTAAAGGGTGCCAAGTTAAAAATCAAAAACGTATTGGTAAATTAAAATCGTAGTGTCGTTACAATGGCAACAGAATCTGGCAATACATCAGATGAGCCTCCGAATATGACGAGGCAGCAAGGAATGAACGGAATCGTTGATATTGTGCGATTCTTGGAACGGGCTGGTCGGTTGCAAAGTATTGTCGATGAAATAGAAAACGACAATGGATTACACACGATATTTGCTTCTCGTGTTCCACTTCATCTTGGTGGAACGATATTTAACGTCACGAAGCAAGCAGTTGATATTCGTCATTTCAGCGGATTTGGGCACACCCAGATACCATTTAGTGTGCTCGACGATAAAGAATTGGATGAACTCCACGATCGTTTGATGTCACTCGTGTGAGTTTTTTTCTTTTTTCAGTTGCTGGATTTGATATTGATACCACAAACTTGAAAAAACATAACAAACCGTTAATCCTTGGATCGACAGAATGAGAAAAACATATGAACCAAGGACAGCGAATATTCCAGCACCAACAATCGATACAATAGCCAATATCAATAATACATCCAATCCGTGATTCCATTTTAGGAAATCGTTGAGTAAACTCGTCATCATTTCACTTCCTATCAGCCATTTTTTTCTTTTTTTTATATTTTTTCTGATAACCACGTTGTTTCTCATTATACTTTTCACGATTTCGTTCTACCCACGCTTGAACACGTTTGCTATTGCCTAACGGTTTGAGACCATGAGATTGCACGAGATGACTACGCAATCGTTCCCATTCATGATCATTATGATGATTAAGATCAAAACAAATTGGACAAATGCCGGAAACTGGAATGTCCTTGCCTTGAAGGTCGTTGACAGTGATCATTTTTCATCAATCGTCGTCGAGCGGATCATTAAATATTGCATGAAAATTAGTAGCATCGTTACCACCCCATCCGATATCAATACGATTAAACCGTCCTCGCATGAGACCATCATTTGCATTTATCGAAAAGGGTGTTAATGATTTGTTTGGTTTATCGTTTGAGCCATCAAACTTTCTCGCTTTAATGAAAAAATACACCACTTTTGAGTCGAGAACATCCCACCGTTCGATATCGTTCCACTTAAGATGTTTGTGATACATTTGATTGAACACTCGATGAAGGATATCGTCATAATCATGAATAAACACGATTTGTTCATCGACTGTATTGATTAAATGGAGCAAATCGCTGATCCACGTTGTGCCGGGCCAGTCAGGTAATATATTGAGCGAGCGAGTTTTGGACTCGAAATATCGTGAAGTGATGTTCATATATTTTATCTTGATACGTTCACCAATAAGAAAGTCCATTTCACACATTTGTGCATCGAGAACTGCGCATCGTTGTCGAGCAGCGATAGTCCGAATGAATTCCAATTTGTTCGAGTAATCTTCAGGTCGCCAAACGGATAGAATGTTCATACCATCATCACCCGTTTCATGGTCGACGTATCCTTTTCAAGATCGTCGACATCAAAATCTGAATAAAATGTATTGCCCTTCAACCATCCATACTGAATACCCATTTCAAACAGTGGTCTATAATCGCCGTCATACGTTTGTATGATGATTTCAGTGTCTGGGTCACATTGCTGCAGTTTTTCGATCAATTCACTGATGTTCAACTATCATCACTACCGTAATCTGGTCGGAATTTGCCGCCACCCATCACGAATGACTCATCCTTGTATGGTTTATTTCGTTGTTCATTCGTGATAATTTCGTGACGAACCTTGGCTGGTTCGATATGTTCTGCATCGAAGAAACAATTGATATAACAACCCTTACACGTTAGAACTGCCTGTCGCCAAGCAGTTTTCATTTCGTCATATTTCTCGTCAAGATCGAATACCGTGTAATTCGATGCTGGCAAATCTTGACAGAATTGCACACGAAGATCGTTGTTAACAAACAACACTTTCCATCTATCACAATGCCAATCCATCAAGAATATATGATCTATCATATCGTTGAAATAAGCACGACTATTATGAATTTTGAGATTACCATAGTTATCTTGGATCAATTCCATCTCGTGAGCAACAGTCGGACCTTGAGCACGAGTGACTTGAAATTTCTGAACTGGCTTATTGAAATACCAATGTTCACGATCATCATTGAAGAAAACATATGCCGTCACGATACTCCATATTCCTTGCTCGGTCAGTTGTCGGATCAACGGATATAACTTACCGACCATTTGACGATCATATATGATGTTAACTGAAACATCGGCAAACAGTTTCTTGAGTAAGGGCAGTAATTTCAACGAGAATGATTTATACGAATCATAGCTAATGGTGATAGACTTTAAACCAATGTCACGAAGATGACGACAATAATTTTCATCTTTCAATCTAACGCCATTTGTTATGAGCGTGAAATCGGCATTATCATTCACCAATTTCGTTATCGCATCATCCAAATATGGCGAAATAGTTGGCTCGCCACCAAATAGTATGATGAATTCCGAATTGCTTTCCATCACATCGAGTGCTCGTGATATATCATCCTTTTCAGCATCTTTCGTGGGTATTTTTGGAACTAAACAATATTCACACGAAAGATTACACGATCTGGTTAAATAAATGGCTGAACTCGTGAATCGCTTCATGATGAATGAATATTATTATTCACTATTTTTATATGTTTCCATAGCAATATCTTTTAATCTACCACGATCAATGATATAATAGAAATTCTTGGAGTTAATGATTTAATATGGCTAAGAAAGCAGTGAAAATTGGTAATAGGTATAAAAACTTGATTGTTTACAGTGAAGACCAATTAGTGGCAGATTTGAAACTTATTTATAACATCGAGCCATCACAAATAAAAGATTGGGACTCATTCGTTAGTGACGCGTTCCGTGAGTTAGGCGAACAGTTTGTTAGTATGGTGATAGGTGATCCTGTCGTTCACAAAAGGTATTTAGCAGTTCTCGATCACGTTCTAACTGACTTGCTTAAAATGAATGATATTAAAGTTTCAAAAGAATGTTAAGACGAGATTTTTAACTTTTTTTATTAGTTCATTTCAAAATTTTTAAATTGTTTGTTGATATGATGTCCCTTGGTGAAACATTGAATGCCAACGATAGCAGAACTTCGATACGGTATCATGATACTACCGCAGTTGTATGATGAATTATTCAGTGACAAGAAGGGTTGTGAACGAATGGAGTCAGGTGATTCATTCATTCGTCTTGTGTGTAAAGACAATGACTTGAAGTTATTCGTGCCACCAGGTGAAAATCGTGAACGAATCGTATCACTCGAAAGAAGTCAGCCAGTTCGTGCTGAAAACGATTCACGATATTTCTCGTTCAACGAGACCGATGAACGAGTGGTAAGCATAATAACTAACACGAAGATCAACGTTGAAAAATTCATCGATGCACTAACCGAGTTTTATGCTAAAAAATCCAAGAAAACGGCGAAAATCGCCCGTTCTATCGTGATATATAATATGTCGAGTGTGTCGTGGATTTTAACTGCATACGTTGAATGAACCCTTGTGTAACGAACAAATATCCTTTTATTTCTCGTGACGTCTGTTGTAATGGTGTTAATATGCCGTGTGTAGCAGATTTTCGATATGGAGTTTCCATCGATCCACGATTATTCGATGAATTATTCAACGACGAATCCAGTTGTTCTCGTCAAGACCTTGGTGACGAGACATTGAGAAGTATTAGCGAAAAGTTTGGTCTCGATATATTCATTCCACCTGGTGTCAATCGTCAGCGTCTCGTTTCACTTGCGTCGAGCACGTATCATCACGCAATCGATGAAACGATGAATTTCACGATCGATAAACGTGATAAAGAAGATGAAGACGAATTTAATAACGTGATAACGAAATTCATGGATGAATTGGCAGCAATTTATAAAAAGAATGTTCCAGCAATCAAGAATCCTGTTGGTCACGTTGGTAGTTATGTGTCATATCCATCGTGGATGCTGACATCATATGTTGAATGAAAAATAATTTTTTATTTTTAAACACTCGAAATTTCGATGCTGATATATTTCATTCGTTTTTAACACATTATCAGCACGAACACATTCATTCCTTCGTTTGAGTTTCAAACCAATCATGAATTTCTTTCAAGAGATTACCAGAAAAAGTTACGTGATTGCCGAACTTTTCAATGTCTCGCAGTATATAATTAGGAATCTTGATTCGTTGTTGCTCATTCATTTTTTCTATCTTTGTCATCAAGGTCAAAATATTGTCATTTGATTCGATGAATGCTTTCGCTGACACATTGAGTTTATCGAATATATCTAAAATGTCAGCGGTTTCACGGGATGGCGCCATGATATTCTCCACGTTCTTACTAAACAGTGCTATATAGAACTATCCCCGTGAGCCTTTTTAATCTATCGTCGAATTTAAAGACGAAACATATTAAAGGTGTCAACAATAATATAAGTTGGGTTTGTCTCATGGTGATAACGCTCTATTCAACGAGTCAATGTGATAAGTGCAAGAAATTAGCGACATTCCTATCAAGCAAGGGAATCGACGTTAATGTGCTTGTCACCGATAAAAATACGAAAGCCCGATCCGCAGCAGCGATGGATAAGGTATTATCAGTTCCCGTTCTCAAGAAGGAAAGCGGCAGACTAATGCGAATGAAAGATATATTCGTTGATCCGACTGGTTCAGTGATTAACGAAACGGCAGTGCTCAATTTCGTGACAGAAGAGTGAAACGATGAATTCACCGATTAAGTGGCTTGGATCGAAGCGATCATTAGTAGATATAATTTTACCGCTCATTCCAAAACACAAGGTCTACGTAGAACCATTCTTTGGTGGTGGTTCGGTGTTTTTTGCCAAGAATCCATCGGAAATCGAGATAATCAACGATGTCAACGATCTTCTTGTCACTTTTTTTGCTGTTCTTCGTGATCATCCAGACGAGTTCATGGCGAAATTTGATTTCACGTTACAAAGCAGAACAATATTTGACGGATATAGGAAAACTGATTGGACATCCATCAAGAACGATCCAATTGAAACAGCGTTTCGTTTTTATTATCTCATTCGCAACGCGTATTGTGGATTGTATCGTCGTAACTCAAAGGGTGTATTCAACGCCCCGTTCTGCGGAGCATATAATTCCTTGAAAGAATATGGTATGCGGAAATTATGTGGTCAGTTTTTCGAGTTGTCGTGGATACTTCCCGCTCACGAGCGGTTGAAGTTAGCAACCATCGAGAACAAGGATTATAGAAAAATACTCACGGAGTTGGATGGTGAAAACACCTTTTTCTTCATGGACCCACCATACGATACTGATTATGCCTACGGTGTCAAGAATTTTGATTATGACGAACTCGTGTCAATCATTCGTGATTTAAAGGGGTCATGGATTTTAACGCTCAATGAAGAATTAGCAGATAAGTTTAGTGAATTTCCAACATTTAGGGCAAAAGTCAGTGAGAACATTGCCCATGAGCAACGTGGCGGGTATAGATATGACATCATCGTGAGAAGCAAAAATATACAAAGGATGATTTCGGCTAGATTATGAGGTTCAAACAAATCATGATGTTAAAGGATATGGCGAGTGCCTTTCCGGGTGTCATCATCCAGAGTTATCTCGTGCTCGATGATGTGACTGAAGAACGACGAGAACGGGCGAAGGAACTGTTTGAGTATTGGTCGTCATTATATCAACGAGTCGCAAACGATGAGTCACGAGAAACTATCGATGAATTGAAGTTTTTTCTATATAAATTGAACGATCATTGTAATGGCATCATCATTCTATCACCCGATAACTTAGCAAAACTGAGAAAAATGATCGATCTCGTTGCCGTATTCGCTGACATCAGCGAAGGCAAAGAAGTTACAGAGGAAACGAGATCATCTGCTGCAGATATAATTCACGACATCAAGGAAATGATGTGGCTGTGAATATCATGAGTGACGACCCATTTCAAGATGAACGAGAAGAACCAATTACTAATGATGATGAGTTGTTTTTCAGATCGTTTTTCACGGAGTATTTATTACGACTCGACGAAATTAAACGAGGCAAAGCATCGATCAGCGATTTATTCGTGAAAATAGCACTCAACGATCTGGAGTATTTATCAACAGCGGATACATTTAAAACATTCATGGGCATAACGAATGAACACATAACGAATGAAAAATCAATCGATCTCAAGTTTATCAAGTATCATCTCGAGTTTGTTGTCAAACGATTTGGTAAGTCATCCGACGCGTTGGTCATCGATAGTGTGTCTGTCAAGATGAAGAATTACTTCATGGCGAAGATGACAAATAAGCATAAACTCGATGCAGTTCGAGCGGATATACTCGATTATGCCGTGCCTGCGCCGATCAGTCCTCGCTTGCTCAAGCAACATCTGTTCAAGACAGAACTCAGATCGGTTTCACTCAGTGATATAAAATCGTATCTCGATACTCTATGTCAAATTGGTCTCTTGAAACGAAAGGGACGTTCAGATTTATATGGATTGAAAGATTGATGTGTTAATCATGACCGCAATCGTTGGATCGGATCAGTATCAAGTGGATTCTGTGCCAATAACGTTGTTTGAATCATTCCCACGAGAAGTTGGTAAAAAGAAATGGTGGTGTCCAGATAAGGAGTTTTTCGATAATTTCGTTCGACTCAATAATGGATATAACGACTGTTTCTGTTCAATTTATCGACAAACACTTCGTGAAAATATCAAGGATATGGGTGATGCAATCGATATAGGAGCGGTCGTCGATAAAATATATCTCGATTTCGACACGAGATTTGGTCACGAGTCCATGATGTTGGCTCATGAATGGTTGGATCAGCACGACATCATCCATCGAGTGAATATAAGCGGTCGATGGGAGAAAACAAAAGTAATTTCAACGTTCGATCCGACGAGACAATTATTTATCATCAAACGAACGAAAGTGCCTGTAACAATTGGGTATCACGTTTATTATTGGGTAAATCAGAATTTTGTCAATAAAAAATCGGTGGTTTTCAATTGTCAAAAGAGTATGTGTGATTACATTGCTGAAAAGTTGAAAACAGGGTGGGGTGTCGAGATCATCGATGATCAATGGCGAGTGTATGATGATGGTCGTCGAGAATTGATTCCCGAATGGGAATTACCCATCAATCAGATGTATTCACCCGTCGATAAAAAAGTATGGGGTGATCTCGTTCGTATTTCTCGTATACCTAATACGTGGAATCCAAAACGAGGCAGGTATTGTGTTCCGTTAACAAAGAAGATGATCGATGAAGCAACACAAGCAGATTTCTGTGAATTATCGAAGAAGCAATGGTTTTTTCCGCTCGATAAGTTATATCTTGGAACATCGTTGTTCAAGGTGCCGAAAGAGTTTGATACTGCCCAAATTGATACAACGTTATGTGATTATTCAACAAGGATTAAATTCGATCCAGACCCAGATGTGACACGGACGATCTTGAAAGGTATGCGATTGCCGACCTGCATCAAGAAATTGATATCGATAACAACACTCGATTATACACCACGATTTTGGCTCATCGTCTATCTTAGGGAACGCGGACTGAGTGAAGAACAAGTGAATCAAATCTTGATGGACTTCTTGCGACCAGATTATGCAGATCATTGTATAAGGGAAGAACATCAAGTGTCTCATGCGTTTAATGGTGCTCAGCAACGAGCGTATATGCCGAACTGCTATAAATTCTCAAAAATTTGTCACTGTGAAGAAGATTGTCAAAAGTGTTTTCGGTATCAACTTCGACATCCAGTGTATCGTGCTCTATGAATCGTTGCCGTCACGACAAAGGATTTATCAAGGTCGTCGGCGATCGGATCATCGACAAGTGTCATGAAATATATTCGGATGAGTTATCAATCAGCGAACTGAAAAAAGTGGTGGAAATTCTCAAGGTGTTTACAAAATGAAACCTACACAAAAAACATTGAAAACACTTCATGAACTTCTTGAAGACCTCGTATATGACAAAAAATACAATGAGTTTGCCCATGAAATCTACATCGAAAAGGAATTACAAGCGTGTGCTGTCAGTCAAGTCGAAGCGGATATGATCAGTCCATCGGAAGTCTCGATCAAGGTAACCTATTCGATGGTTTGGAATGATTTTACCGAAGCACAGATATTGAGACTCATTGAAAAGTTAAAGGGCATTCTTGATATTAAAGAAGAATGTTAAATTATTTTATTTTTTTAACAAAAAATGAGTAAATTTTAAACCTTTGTTACTATTATTTTTCCGCCCCTTGGTTTAACGCCAATATGTCGTTTAACTTCAGTGGGACAGTCGATCTTCTCGCCTTTAACGACATCATCATATTCGATACAGAATTCATTTTTATCGAAATCCATTTGCGCTTTTGGTTCTGGAACGCCACAATCTTTCAATTCTTCTTCGCGTTCGTGCATTTCTCTATGTTCTATTGGAATGAACTCGCCACGAGATGTTACCTCAGTAGCGAAACACTCTTTTTTCATTCCATCATCCACCCGATGATGCGATTTATTGGTAGTCATAATAACAAGATTCCAGATTGCCCCTTTTTAATATTTCGTCGTTGGTGAAAGTTTTTAAATAAGTTCGTTGAGTATGATCCAATAACGATATTTACATTTGATGATTGAACGGTGAATGATATGACAGGACAAGTAAAAAACTTAATGACTCAAATTCGGTTGTTGAACAGTATAGCGAACAAACATCACATCGACATCGTCGTGAAGAAATACGACGTATCGTCTGATTTGCTATTCGTCGATGTAACTGGCGTGATGTGTGACGATGCTGCGAATTTCATGACATTTGCTGGATATGATTACGCAGCGCAGTTTAGTTTTACTACTGATATATATTGGAATAACGACCCATCGTTTACACCGATCATTGTTCGTCGTGGGTGACATAGGTGTCGTGCAACAATTTACCAATCCGCTCGTGGTTTGTCGATACGCCATTCATCGCTGGTTCACTTGGGTTTGGTGTTATGAATGATGAAATGGTCGCTGATTGGAAATTCTTGGAACGAGAAATGACACGAACACCAGAGGCACTTGCAGCAGAACAAGACTTCATCGACAAACAATGGTATGGTAGTTGTAAGGAGATGAAACAGAAGCAAATGCTATTCGATGGTATGTTCTACAACTATCCAACGGAAAGTTTAGGAAATGGTGGATGGATCGGTGGTGTCATCATCGATTGTGACATCGTCAAGGCGGTTGAAGCAATCCGAGAAGGCATTGATACTGGCGAACTCAACATCGATTATCTCGATGATGAATACACAGAAGTCGTTGATGGTAAAACGATCATCGTGATAGGTCTAAATGATATGGATGATGATTATGAACAACTTCTCAGCGAACGAGAAATTTCGGCAGCAAAGTCGACTGGGAAAGCACTCAATCTTGACATCGCTTTAGTAGCATAATTTTTTGGTAATCCGTCATGACAAACGACAATCCACGAACGTGTTCAATTGCTGGCTGGGAAAACGTTAATATTGATTCGTTACCTGCTGAAGAAATCACGGATAGCGAATTCTCGAAGATCATACGGATCATGCAAAACACTATCCTACCGTGTTTTAGTGACGATGCTGAATATGACCTTCTTGTTTCGTGGTTATATGGAATGGTTCACGACATCAAGAAAATAGGTGGAGCGATTGACATCAGTCACATTCCCGTCGACGAAAAAAAGTTGGTGATGGCATTCACGAATCGTGGATGGACAGTTCACCATAATCGTATTGGTTCAACGTTAACATTCTCGAAGTATGGTAGACTGACGTTATTCATGATTTTATGAATGGTGAAAAGAATGAACAAGAAAAAATTGACTAAAATAGACCTTGAACGCGCCATAATTGATAAGCGAAAGGAAATGATTGGTAATAATATACTTGAGCCTGCACTCATCGATCTTCTCGTTCCATTATCAGGCGCTGACGGTAAAATTAAAGAAATAGACGACGACGGAAATATAACGATAGAATTCACGGCGCCAATTTCGTTATATCTTCAACAATTATCAAGAAAAAAATTACAAGCACTCGTCGATATGATCGACGAATTAATACCGTGATATTCAATCGTCGTTATAGTGAAAGAAAAATAGTTGATTTAATCTTCGTCATCGATAATCTTGATAGAGAAAATGGATAGAGGCAAGGATATTCTTGATATCCATATTAACTTCCTTTGAAACTGGTTGTTTCGTTAATGATTCGATGGCTATTTTCGTCATTCCAGAAACGTGGGTTATCGTTTTTTTACTCGATTTCTCGGTCAGAGTCCAGTTGTAGTGAACGACAGTTCGTGAATCCTTGACGATATTTTTGTTCATATCAAACGGATTGAATTGTTTGATCGTTTTGACATTTTCATAAATTTCAACATCTCCACCATCATATTCCCACGCCTCATTATCACCAGTATGATGGAGTGTTATCGATAACACGATGAAATGGAGCAACTCATCACTTGCTTGACGAATATAGACATATTTATCTGTTTCATCGCCAATATTTTCATAACGTTCCGTGTCTTCACTATGAGTGTGATTCACTAACTCAAACTCACGGGGAAAAGTTATACACGACATATTTGTATCATCTCGTCAGATGGATTTAAAGATTATGGTAAGTTAAAAAGAGAAGAAATGAATCATGATGATTCCGTTTAGTCGTCACTTTCCAAGATCATCCAGTGAATCTTTTTGCCAGAAATCGAGCAACCTTGATCGTGTATTGCTTCACCAACGGCAGATATGATGACCTGTAAGCCATCAGCGATCGCTCCACGCCAATCTTCCATCGGATTACCAGGCAGACGTTGATCGAGCATATCACCCGGTACGAATGAATTGGTTACCACGAGAAAATGGTCGAAATTATGCTCAGCGCGATTGTATGTCGTGACGAGAAGTAATCTTGATTTACTCTTGACATATTTTTCCATTGCCGTGTATGATAGATATTGTTTGTATATTGACATACCAAGATCAAGATTTTCTATCATGACAGTTGATGGAATGTTTATATTAACACCAAATGCTAATGCGGTTGTCATTTTTATTCACATCGATGAATGTCAGTTAATGTTTGGTATAACATCTCATGACGATTTAAAGATTATGATTGGGTGAAAAAGAGAAAAATGAATCGTGGAGATTTCGTTTAATCGTCACTATCGAGAATGACCCACTGTGGCGATGTGCCTTCATTGCTGACTGAACACGACCCACCAGATTTCGCTGCAGCCATCACGGATCGTGCATTATGAGCCATATCGGTGTATTCGCTAACTAACATCGTGTCCCAGTCATACGGAACTGCTCGTGGCAATAGTTTGCCCATTTTATCGGTGGCAACTATCGATTGGGTCATCACGAGATGATAGGAAAATCCGTGAATATCACGATGATAACACGTAACAAAAACGACAGGTTCTTTGCTCAGTTTGATCGATCCGTGAATTTTACTTATTAACTTTTCATTCAAATAGAGCAAACCTGTGTCTTTGCCAAGAAACTTCTTCATATCATCGATATTTGAAGTATCAACGTCGCCAAAACTGGCAGTTAGTTCAAATCCATAGGCTAAAATTTGACTCATGATAGACGGTATCCATCGTGTCGATTTAAAGATTATTATCGTTTGTCACGAAACAAAGTTTTTAAATTTCGTGTAATCGTCATTTCATTTAGATGATTCAAATGTCAACCCGAACGAACCAACAAAAAATAACCCAGATCGCTGGTCTCAAACTCGACCGAGCGACGAGATGTGCTTTAGCGCTTTGTCGTGGTGATGTTCATGACAAGCACGCTCGAATATGGAAAATGGGCAACCATATCGATGCAGACGATGGTGGTAGAGTATTTGTTCACCGATTCGTGTATAGATTTTATCATCCAGATGAAACTATCAAGTCTGACGAATTGATCCATCACAAGAATGAAAATCCACTCGATAATCGAAGTGACAATCTCGTGAAGGTCACTCGCCCAGTTCACATGAGTATTCATGATGAATTGGATTATTACTAATTTTTTCTTCGTGTCAAAATATTTAAATTAGTCACGATCGAATGATCATCTATCATGGTGAAGTCTGAACTGAGAATTCCTGTCACCAAGGAAACTCTTGAACAATTGCATGAATTCATCGATGATACCTGTTTTGATGATGATGCGCTCATTCGTCATTTCATCCTTGACTACGATGATGGTGAGTTGGATAAAGAAGTGTTGAAAAACGCAAAGGATGATCTCGAATCTGAAGTCAATGGCGTAACTATTGACAAGAATGGCATCAACATCAACGTTGGGTGGATTCACATACCATATCGTCGATTGAGTGACAAATTGATTCGTGAGTGGATCGACGGTATCAAGAATAACTATCATGAACATTGAGTGAACGACTATGTCAGCAAAGAACAGTTGCGAAACCATCGATTTGGCAGCAATAAATCCGAATAACATCGTCTTTCAACTTCGATTCAAGACATTTTGGTTGGATACAGAAGACGGCGATGTTCTTGACGACGATGAAGACGAAGAAGACGAAGACGAAGAAGACGAATATGGGTATTTATGGGGTCGTGGGTTTGGATCGATCTATCTCGTTGATGATCATGAAGACGAAGATGAATACGACCTTGATGGTGGAATGAAAGTCGCAGATTTCAAATTCATTCTCAGTCCAGATGAAAACGCCCAAGTCAAGATAACAAAAGTGCTTGGAAATTATGTCAATCTCGATACAATCGTTAAACAATGGAATGAAACGAATCAAGCAGAATTTCTTGGTAGTGAAATAGATTGTCTGTTAACAGACGATCGTGACCATATTTCAGAGTCAACACTTGAACATGCGTATGTTGGGTGAACAAATCATGAATAAAAAAGAATTATTGGCGTTCTTGAATGAAGCCATTGATGATGAAGACCAGGCAATCGATATGTATCTCAAGGCGGCAGAAGACATCGAAAATCCTATCATCGCGAGCGTCTTGAAAGAAATTCTCGCCGTTCAAGAGATGGAACATAAGCATAAACTCGAGGAATTGAAGAAGGAACTCGAAGAAGGCTCGTGTGAAGCCATTAAGTGAAATTTCCTATGCCTACACAACCAGACAAAGACATCATCGGTCAATATCAAGAATTCAACGAACGTCAGATCAAGAAGCGTGAACAGGCGAAGATTGACGTTGAAGCAGCAAAGGTGCAACGTCGTCGAGAACGAGCGGCTGCTCGTGCACGAGAACGAGCAGAGTTGAAGTTCAAGATCAAGATGCAAGAAGCAGAACAAGAATTTTGCGATGTGTGGGCAGATGCACATAGTAAAGAAATCGATGATGCGCTCGATAGACTCGATGACTCGTTTACTACCATAGAAGGATATGGTATGATCGGTGAAGACGAACCGTCGACCACTCACGCGTTGAATGATGCTTATGAATGGTTGTTCAAGGCATTTGGCAAGGGTGAATCGCTGAAGGTTAATCTCGATAAATGTGGAACGGATGAACTGCTTGCCGACGAAATAGCAGAATTCATCCGTTATGCTGAAGAATGGAGACGATATATCAACGAAATGCAATTTCAAGCAGTGAGGAACGCCGCGGTGGATTTATTCGTTATTGCCAATTTTCTCGAAAAGGACTCTCGCGGGCTCCATGAACAACCTTGAAAAACATAACAACGGATGAATGAAATGGCAAACTACAAAACGTTCGGATATGTAATGGGCGATGAAGACTACACCAGAATGGAAGAATTAGCAAACTTGCTCGGATGGAATGTGTTTTATATCGATCTCGATGAACCAGACAGCATACCTGTGTTTTATAAGGGTGTGTTGTTTCTTGAAGACTTACGAGAAGTGATCACGAATTCTTGGGATGACATCAAGAATATACTCGACGAAAACGGTGATAACCGAAAAATTGACCAATTCATACAGGATCAATATCGGGTTTATTCGAACGGCAAACAACATAAATGTTAAAATTTTTCTCTTTTTTGTTAACGGAATCGTGTGATCGAGCATCGCTGTTTGTCACAACACGATGAATTTAAAATCGTGTGATCCATCATCCAATCAGTGAATAAATCATGACTCAAGATGATGAAAGCGAAGTTGCTGAAACGGCAACTAACGAGCAATTGGAAGTTGTTATCGGATATGGAACATTCATCACGAAATGGATGTTTCGTGGTAAGCAAAACGTGCGGACGGTAACTGTCAAGGGATATCGTCGTGTGTTCAAAAAAGGCGTTACGTGGTTTCCATTCGTCATTCCGGACGAGAACGCAGAAGTCAAGACGTTGGCATTTAAAGTCAGTAAAAACGACTTAAAGGGTATGGATGGTTACGAAGGATATTATCATGAACCCAACGATCTCTATACTCGCATCAAGGTGCAGATGGTTGAAGACGATGGAACTGATGGTGAAGCGTGGATATATGTCCCTACCGATATGACCATCGAACGAGCCCATATCGATTCGTCGTGGACGGATGAATGGATCGATGTCATCAAGCAAGACAAGGAGATCGTGAAGCGTTTTCCGGCATTACTCGAGTAATTTTTTATTTTTTGAAGGTGAACAAACGATGCAAATCAACGAAGAAGAAACTATCGAAATATCTGATGCAGACATAAAGAAACTCAAATCGATGGGTGTATTTGATTTACTACATCACGAGAAGAAGTTCCGAGTCATCGTCGAGTATGATGACAAAGATGGCAAAACTGTCGATGAAGTTATCACCACGACCATGAAATCGTGGGACGATCTGGATGAAGGACTCAAGCAAATCTTGTGTTACTTCTACAAGATGAGTGGAGACATTCAAATGGTCAGTCTCAAGAAGGGATTTGTTAGGATAACGAGTGACTTTGACAGTAAATATTTTCGGTTTGACATCAAGAAGTTAGAGAAGTTTCTTCATGAAAAGGGTAAGTCACTCAGCGAATGAGCAGGTTACATTTTCTTTTTTTCGTGAAAAATCTTTATATTGGTCAAAGAGTGATCCTTCTTTAATCATGAACTATGGACGATAGTTATGATAGTCATCTAGTATGAAAATGGTGTTTTTATGTCAAAACAAACATTGATCGACGAAATCGAACAACTCGTCAAGGAATATCAAGAAAACCACGATAGGGACCAAGACCTACAACAACGATTGTTTGATATGGTCTGTGATAAAGAACCTGCTCTTGTCGCTCGTGGATTGATCTTATTAGGAGTATTCGTTGAAAATGGCATCATTGGACCAACTGAATCCGAAGATGTAGAATTTGACGGCGTAGCATTGGCTGAGTGTAGCGTAAAAACGCTCACTGAAATGGTTTCCGCTGCAAAGGATATGGTGGCTAAGGAAACAACGTGTTCGTGATTCGTCAATCATTTGTTTTTTCATTTCGTCCGACGTCCTATCACCTATTTTAATCATTACACAGAATTATACCAATATTCACGGGTTCACGAGTTAATCAAATCCTTTTGTCAGAATGTTGTGTTGCTGTATAATAGCGTCTATAACGAAACCTTTAAAAATGATTGATTCGTTCATTCCCTTAGAGTTAAAATGACCCAAACCACCGACAAGCCCAAACCCCTCTTTTTCATACTTGGTTTCGTGGTCAATACTTTCCATGAAGGTTTGAATTTCGCTTAAATTATCGTCAATGAACGGATTAGCAATTCCGTTCTTTTTATATTCATCGACCGTTCAGTGAGACTGATCGGTGAATCGTGTGAGGGATCGTCTTTCGTCTTTTTAACGTATAATGATGGGTAAGTCGTGACAGCGTTTTGTAGTATCAGCACAATTCGCTCATGAACCATTCATGGATAGTCCATGAGCAATCAATATGGGAAAAACTTTTATATTGTGCATGATATGTTTATGATCGTCGGTGGTTAAATGTCTGTAGTTAAGCCAAATGATCCAAGGTTAACTGACGCATTGTCAGCAGTTGATAAGGGTGATTTTTATCTTTATTGCCGTGACAACAAAATAATCGAGGATACGATGATTAATGCGTTGTTACTCAAATATCCAAAGTTGGCAGAGCATATCATTCGTAAAATAGTCATAGAGACCGATCCGGAATTTGCAGACGATGTTCACGTCGGTAATTATGCTCAGAAAACGATGATACTTGATATTTTGCTCACAAAAAGTGGAATCGACGAAGTCATGATCGCAAATAAGAAAATTGAGTCACGGAAACATATCCTTCTCTATGGCGATGCTGGAGTCGGAAAAACATCGTTTATCACGAGGATGAAACGATGGTTCGCGATGACTCAAATCAACGCATCTGACACGAGAACTTTAACTGAAATGTTGAAAACGATCAGTGGTGCTGGCAAAATGATGTCGTTGTCTGGCGATCCACCGTTGCTCGTATTCGACGAAATGGATAATTTATCAAAGACGGGAACGAATTATTTGATCGACTTGATCGGTCCTAGTTTGAAGGAGTGTCAACAAGCAATTATTGGTATCGACCAAGAAAAGAAAACATTAACGAATGCTGCAAAAACATTCATCGGAAAGTTATCAAAACGATCTCGTGTTCCAATCGTCATGATTTGTAACTTCATTGACAGAGTGGATATTCGTATTCGTTCAAATGATCGAGTAACATTGATCAAATTTGATCATCCAGAGAAGTATGAATTACAAAGTCTAATGGAACTGTATTCACTTAAGTATTTCGATTCACCAGAGCCGGAGTTCGATGTTGCTCTCGCCCCGACGACGGATCAAATCAAGCAATTCATCGTAGATTCCCGTGGAGATGTTAGAACTGCGAAGCATATGCTCGTTGGTGGGGAATCATTCGATATTGTTGAAGTGCATAAGCCAATGGAGTTCACATATCTCGTCTTCACGATGGATGATCGAGATGAGTTATACGAAATGTTGTGTGACGAAACATACTTATCGCCGACAACGTTGATGTTCTATATAGCGAATAATTTGTTAACGTATTATGATAATGTTAGTCAAATAAGAGACTCGTTTGATATTTTAACGAAGGCAGAAGCGCTTAAATTCAAGACAGATACTGATTATGTGTGGGGATTAATAGCGTTCGGTATACCTGTTTCTCCGTTAAAAGGCTTGCGACCGCAATATCCTCGTGTTAAATTGAAACAAGACGAAGAAGAGAAGGAAACCAACAAAACCGAAACCGAAACTGATAGTGATGACGAATGAGCGAACGACCTAAATCTCGTGGAAAACAAAAAGCACCAGCACAACAAAAACTTGTGCCGGATAAACCTATGTCGAAACAACCAGTTCAAGAACAACCTGTTGGTCAGAAGCCATCCGCGGAAAAACCAGCGGCTCAACAAGCGCCAAAACAAAAGAAAAACGCTGCGCCGTGGACGGAAAAGTATCGACCAAGGAACCTCGAAGAAGTGAGGGGAAATAAGACCATCATCGAAAAGATGAAGGCTCTCGCACGATCTGAATCTGTGCAAAACATATTGCTTGCTGGTAAGGAAGGTATAGGTAAAACTACCATTGCATTCATTTTGGCAAGAATATTTTCTGGTGGTGTTGTCCAAAATATCAAATCAATCAATGCATCAGCGTTTGGCAGTATAAAAGTGTTAAGGAACGAAATAATTCCTTTTTGTAAGGCATCCACCATCTATTCTGGTAAGAAAGTGATCATCCTCGATGAATTTGATGCAGCGAGTGCAGCGATGCAATTTGGATTCCGACGAGTGCTCGAAGACTATACAAGAACTGGTGAAGCGGTGTTCATCCTTTGCTGCAATTATGATCGAAAGATCATTCCAGCCATTAAGTCACGGTGCATGAACTATCGTCTAAAACCGTTGAGCAACGACGAATTGACGAACTATGGAGAATTCATTCTGCAAAGCGAAAAGATCGTTTTCACGGATGAAATACTCGCAGCAATCATTCCATTAGCCAAAGGAAAGCCTCGTGATCTGATCAATCTGCTCCAGCAAAACATCATCGAAAAGACCTTGACAATGCCGGAACAAGCAGAAATTGAGTCCGATCTCAAGAAAATTCTCAAGGCGATATTCAAGGATAACGATCTCAATGCTGCATTCAGTTCATACGATGATCTGGTCAATGCCTATGGTGTCGATGAGCGAATGATTCTAGATTCGTTAAAGGACTTAATAACATCGAATCCAGAGACGATCAAGCGTGCTGATGGTTCGTTTGATGTCGGTATGCCAAATGTTTCAAAGGCATATTTATTGGCAGAATTAGGCGATACTGATAAATGTATTGCCGAAGGTGCAACGCCAGACATCCAGATGCACAGATTATTGTCGCGGTTCTTCATCTTGGGGCCAGCAATCAAGAAGAATAAAGACGAAACTCGTGTAAAATTAGCAACAATGGTCACGAAAGCCAATAAACCAGCCGCAGTATCGTGAAAACGGTAATCATCAGTGAATGATGATGTCACAAACCAAAAAGTCCACGAGCGAGACGAAAGCCAAGTCGATCAGTGTAACGTTGCCCATTGCTTACTATAACATCCTTCGAGACCTCAAGGACAACGGAATCGTGTCATCGATTGCCGAGGCGACTCGTTCGGCTTTGGTAGAATGGCTTATCGGACGAAAAGATGTGTGGAATCTGATCAAGGGCAAACACTCATGACCACTAACAACGCGGTTTGTTTCCGTTGGAAAGTTTTAAATTTTTCGTCGAGTCCATTATCTTGTAAACAATGATGGTGAATGATGAAAAATGTCGTTTCGATTAAATACTGCTAACCGAAAAGAAATAAAAATTAATGCTCAATTCGTTTCGTTGAGCGAGCAAGACCATTCAAAAAAGGTCAATGGCGAAGATAAATTCTTACGAAAGCCGTGCTCAGTCGGTATGGAAATTGAACAGCCAGCGATGGGTAATGGTCCAATAAAGCCGATCATCGTTAATGATAATCCTACCAATCTACCGATCTATGTTCCCGAAGCCGTTAAAGCGAGATCATCCATCTATGGCGGTCATTGGGATGGAAGCAAGCCGTGGGAGTGGCAGACTCCTCACTCGAGCCAAGAAATTGAAATACTCCGTATTTTCAATCAGGTCGTTGGAACTGACCAGTGGGTGTGGGCAAAAGAGTTCTATTTTAACAATGAACGAAGGGGCTGTGGTTCGCATATCCACTGGAGTGTTCGTGGAGAACTCGACCTCGGTGATAGTTTCGACCATCAGCGGGTCGGTAATGCGAATTTATGGGCTATCCTGTTCAACGACATGATGACCTGGCAACCATTAACCGCTATATTTTGGTCGTTTGGAAAACGATTTCGCAACTCTGCCTTAACTCAATGGGCAATTCCGGTAGTCGCTCGTGTTGAGCCGTCGAATATCATCGAATTATTTTCGACTGGAACGACGACAACGACCAAGGGAAATCATACGACCTTGACCATGGGACATCCGTATTCGGCTTTGGCTTGGAATAGGCATACGAAACGAGCCGTGACCATTGAAAATCGTCTCGTTGAAAATCACCCATATTGGACCCTTCCAGCGGTTCAACTGTTCGGAGTGTTCAATAATGCTTGTATGCTTCGCAATGAGTCGATCAAACTCAAGGATTGGAACGTTCGAATACCTGAATTTTGGGACTTGCTTCGAAACTATGACATCTACAAGGCGATGGCTCTCATGAAGAAGATCGAGTTTGTCGAAGGTCGGGGCATTCCATATCTTTGTGGTGGAGCGAAGAAGAAGGGCAGCGACAAGGATGGTGACGATAAAATCTACTCAACGGCTCTCGATTTGTTTAGAATGATGTGCCGGCGATTCATGAAAACGAAGATGGAGTCACCATTGAAATTCGGCAAGGTGATGCAAATGTATTCGGACTTCATCGACCTTGAAAAGGTGCCCGCTAATCTTATTTGGGATATCGATGAACTCTATCGTCGACTGTATGTTGACGATGAAGCGGAACGATACCAAGATGCGTATCTCTATTTCGGTCATGAAGTGGTCATTCCGCCAAATGGTCGGTATCGCAAGATCAATTGGGAAACCTTCGTGAGGGGATATTGATGTGTGGGATAATCGGCGTGGTTTGTTACTCTGGTTTGACAGAGTGGCATTTCAAGAAGTTCACGGAGATGCTTGTCCGCGCTCAACAACGAGGCTCTCATGCGACTGGCGTTTTTGCATCAAGTATGCGAATGCTCAAAGCACCCTTACCATCATCGATATTCGTGACTGCAGAGAAGTATCTTAGTTTCATCGAACAAGCAAAGGCTGATGGTGTAACTTATCTTATCGGTCATTGTCGTCATGCGACTCGTGGTGATCCTAAGAACAACATCAATAATCATCCATTAGCGCCAAACGATAAGAGTTTTATGTTGGTTCATAATGGTGTTGTCAACTGCAAAAAATACGATAAAGTGCCGGAAAATACGGATACATTTATCTTTGTCGAAGCCATCAGTCAAGCATTTGCTGCCAATCAAGAGCAAACCTTATATCAAGCCATCAAGGCTAGTTTTGAAGACATTGAACGATGCACGAAGAATAATTCAAGTGTCATCGTTGCTGCGAATACGAGCGAGGTCGTTTTTTGCAAGTCGAATACTAGTCCGTTGATTTTTGAAGAACTACCAGAAACTGAAACATTGATATTTGCATCGACTAGCGATATAATGCAAGCAGAGCCTAATGCAGTAAACGAACGTGGTAGCAAGGTAAAACGGTGGGAAGAAGTCAATAATGAAGTCGTCATTGGATTTGACCTTTCGACCAAGGAGAAGAAAGTGGAATGGCTCGCGACAAAAGCATTGCCGACATTCACCGTTCAGCGTGAAATGTTCGATTATTCTGATGTTGATCTTGGTGACTTCGAGAAGTCGCAAGGTGGAAAGTGGGTGCGAAAAGGTACAACTCAATCTCAGTTGCCCGGAACCAACGTTTCAGTAACTGCTACCCCATTGTTTGTCGATGAACCAGCGAGTCAGCCCGGCAAAAAGAAGCATCGATATCACGGCAGTAAGAAAAACCGTCGTAAGCAACGAGAAAAGGAGAAACAGGATAAGGAGTCTTGGATGAAGCAATGGAATAATACTCCATCGACTGTTGATACATCAAGCGAGAAACTAATCGATGACTTCATAACCAACGAGGTCGAGATCAAGCGAAAAAACAGATCGGATGTAACCTGCTTTGATTGTGATAGTTGCGCTGATATAGAAAACGAAGAAGAGTTGCTCTTGCGAATACGGACTGGATTAGTCGAATGCGATGCGTTTGGATATGAAATGGATAAAAGTGAAGCAATGAAATGTCCGTTCTTCGCTCCGAAGGATTATGTCGATGATGTTTGTTAATCACTCATTTTTTTTTGGTCGTGAAGCATCATGAAACCGTGGTCGATTGTCTATATCATGATTCCCGTGGAGTTGGTATGAATGGTTGATGAAGATGATGTGTTACAAATAGCATTCTTGACGGAAATCGGCGGATCGGCAAGGAACGGACTGATCAAATGTAAAGAATGCGGAATGAAAATAACACAACTCACGGGACTCGATGTTAACGAAGGGCGGATCGAAGTTAGATGCACGAATAAATCGTGCGAACAACATAATAAACCGCAATTCAAGGATATATCACGGTTCATCGACGATTTCTTGAAACGCCACACGGGAATGACAAAACTATGAATTTTACCCAATAGTGCCGTGCTACTGATAGGAATCGTTACTCATGATTTGGTTGCACATCAGTCTGTGCTTTGTGTTTGTCGTGAATGAAAATACTTAAAGGGCAGAATGATCATTATCTATTTAGACCGAAATGGTCGCATTATTCCAATCGCAAAGTTTAAAACGAACGGAACGATGGTGCATAAAAAATGTCCTATACCCAAGAAGATTTCAACGCCGTTGTCCTTCAATTGAAGGATAAGATCGCTCAAGGCAAAGTGACCTGTTATAAGTGTCATTTTCCACTGAGTGGCAAGAATATCAAGCAGATCGACCTTATCAATGGTCGTATTCTGTATGAGTGTTCCAACGAGATGTGCAACAACTCGAAAACCGGGAAAACCGGATATCGGTCCTTGAAGGCCGTGGAGATCGTCATTCCATCGATATTACCGCCAGCCGACCTCATCGAGACCAAGGCACCAGAACCGCCACGACCAGAGGAAGTCGAATGGCAAGGTGATGACGAACCAGATTTCGATCAGTTGTCCACCGAGTCCGATGCTGAAGAAGACGAAGAAGAAGTCGCCGACGAAGAAGACACCGACGATGACGATGTCAATAATCCTCATTCCGAGGGTTAAAATTTCCTATTTTTTTCTTATGTGTAATGCTACTATCATGGTAATTATCGTTGATAGCACGAATGCTGTCCAAACAACCGTTGACTCATCCATGAACAAGGATAGTGGCAAATAATAGGCATTAAACGCAATGAATGCGACGACAACATCCATGATAGAATTCATCCTCGTTTCACACCAGTCCTTCTTGCCTAGTTTTGCTATATAGATGTGATCCTTGACAAATAAATGTTCAATGAATTCCCATGACGTAAAGACAGCAAGCGATACAATCCACCCTATAATCAATGACCAAACGTAAAACGTTAACGAAAATTGAAATGATAACGTCATGAAGTATGAAATCAAGAGATAATCACCAGCAACGTTTAAGCCAAACGCAAAATGACCTAACGAAAAGATGTCGATTGGTGGCGTATGACAAGCAGCAGTTTTCTTGATATTTTTTGCCTTCGTGATCGTTTTTGGCATCGGATATTCATCCGTTAGTGAGTGCTGGATGATGATTCTCGCCCTTTCAGATAAAGGAATCGAACCATCGATACCATCGTTTAACATACCGATCAATAACGATTCAATTGCTGTGATATTATGCCGGAATCGTGTTGTTTGTCAGCCATTAACAAGTTGTTAGTCAGTCACCGAAGGCATTATATATGCTGCTGAGTATTATTCTTTTAGACCGATGAAATCAGTCGTCGGTCGGTTCGAAAAACCAAATCGCAAAGTCAAAACGAAATGGTGTGTCGAAAAATGTTCAGCGAACAAGACTTCGCATCGGTAACGATGCAATTGAAGGAAAAAATCGTGGCGGGAAAAATCACCTGCCATCGATGCCATTATCCACTGTCGGGCAAAGACATAACCCAGATAGACCTGTTCAATGCCCGTCTCGTGTATAAATGCCCAAATGAGTCGTGTGATAATCATGATCATACGGGATACCGGACCTTTAGGGGTCTCGATATCAGTATTCCATCGATCAGTGCTCCAGCCGAGTTGGCGGATGTTGTTGCTCCAGCGCCTCCGCGCCCCGAAGAAGTTTCATGGGCAAGCGATGAAGAGTCGCCACTCGTGGATGCCCAAGAAGCGGTCGATGAACCTGAACTGCCAGTTGTCCAGCCAGCGATGGATGATGATCATGCGATAGGGCCTCATTACGATCGTCCCGTGGAACATCCGGCGCCAGCCCATCGTCCGATTCAATCCGCTCGCCCAGCGCCGAAACCAGCGCCTATCCATCATTCATCGAGCGACGATGTGAACGACCCGAATAGTGAAGCGTAATCTGGGTATTTTTTAACTCTTCTTTTTGTTTTTTATCGTGTGAATGGGATTTTCGTTAGCACACTGGTTTAAAAAAGTAGATTAATTAATCGATCAATGTGGGTATTTCACGATCGAAAAACTTCAGTAATTTAAGCAAATCAGCGAGATGATCGATGACAAGTTGGTTAGAAGTGGTATGATCACCAATGTTATACTGGGAAACGAAATCATTTATTACGTTAGTCGTGAACTCTTGTTGTTCATGATGATCTTCGGATTTCGTTACTTTATTACTTATATGAACATCTACAAAGTAACCAAGATAATCTTCGTCCCTATAAACATCAAGTGACACTAACGATGTTTTACTTCGTGATTTATTTAGTATCTGGGTAAGAAATAATCCCTTGATGGTGAAAATCTTGGTTTTCTCGTTATAAGTGGATTCCCACCCGTGAGTCTTTATATATTCGCCAACTGCCTGTGGCAATGAAATTTCACACGACATAAATGATCATTCCATCGAGACTCAAATAAAGGTTTCGATGACTACCACACCTTCACACAATCTCCATTCGTGAAGAAGTGTTTATGATACGATGAAATGAGTGATTCGCCATTTCTATTGAATACACATAGGTGACTAATCGGAAATAATCGTTTTTCGTTACCGTGTGGGTTGACGATCAACAGAATGACGATTCGCTTGTGCCGTGCTACTATTTGTATCTGCTCGAGACGAATGATCTTCTTGTCGGGCATCCATCCAGTCCAATCATCGATGAAGATGATTTCGTTCTGTAGGTCATAAAAGGTTTGCACAGCCATCGTTCGTGTTTTCAATTGTGTTCGGTCGTCGTCGCTCAACAATGATGAATGCCCATTGATATAGTCGAGTATGTCATCTATCTTCTCGATCACCATCGATAGATGCCTACTTTCATCGTTATTCAATAGTATCGATGCTGTTTTCAAGGCATCATCTGCATCGTCGAAAAATCCAACGAATGAAAACTCATCGTCGTTTTTGGACGACTCAAGGAACTTCGTGAAAGTTTTGTAGTTTTTCATGATGATCGATAGGAATCAAACATAAATGACCATAAAAAAGTTCCCACTGCCAGCACGATTCCCCGTATCGTGTATGTCGTCGTTTGTGAACGAACGAATCATTTAAATTTTCCGTGAATCCTATATCGATCAAGACAGAATGAAGTGCAAATCGATGCCAAATATCTTCCAAACTATCAATGTGGTCATCGCTGGTGGAGTATTCTCGTGCTACCGATGTCACGGTCAATTGGATTTAACCAATGTCATGAAATTCGATGCAATCGAAAAGAAGATTTACTACCATTGTAACTGTGGGAATACTGGATGGCGAAGTTTTGATGCCACGATCATGAAAGTCGGCATAAATATCAACGATGTCTGGTGTGACTCTCACGATGCAGAGACATTCAATATCGTTGGTATGTCGATCCGGACACCAGATGTGCTGCCAAGTATCGTTGACATCAACGATCAACCAATTGACCTTGATTCACGAGATGAACATAACGATGAAGGCAATCATGAACCATCCATCGGTGAGATTGCAGAAATGTATGAAGCAGAAGAAGGTATTCATGGTTTTGACAACGACGAAAGCACTCACATTGAGTATGAAGATGAAAGCGTGAACGATCCAGACTCAGAAGCATAGAGAAGTGATATATTCATGATATTGAATGAAGATCAGATTCGTTTCATTCGTGAAACAAATGATAAACACCAAGCCTTGAAGGAAACTGAAGACGAAATAAACAACCTAACAGTCATCAAGGAAAACATTCAATTGGCTAGTGTAGGTGATCTCGTCGAGATAAATGGCGGTCTCATTGATGATATGCGTGAAATTGCTGCTGAATTAAAACGAGCGATCGCTGAAGAAGAACAAGGAGACAACAACACTCGACGATGAATCAAAAAACTATTACACGAGATTTTTCAATGATGATCGAACTGGATGAAGACATACCGATGTCAAGCGAGCGGAAATACTTTTTTTCCACTCGTCCGATGATGATTTTATTTTCATCGGAATTTGCTAACATCCTTGATGATAAATGTGTTTATTGTGAACGACCGATCAAGGCATCTGACTTCATCGATGAAGAAGAACGACAATTCTATTTGGCTACCGGATTATGTTCAATGTGTCAAGCCAAATGGCGATCTGATATGGAACGACTCGAAATACATCTCGGACGAAAACCGTGGTTATGCAATATGTCATTTAAACAGGAGCGTGAATGATTCATGGGCATATCAGTTAGTTACGCCATAGAAATCCGTGTATCTCCTTATTTGCCGTGGGCATTCATCGATAATGGCAGGTTATATGGTGATAATAAACCGTTCGCTAATTATCTTGGCACGTTATATGCGACGGACTTGATTGATGTGTTCAAGCGAAAGGATAACGAGAAATATCCGCACGATCTGAGTCTCGAAGCAAAGAACAAATTACTCATCACGGACGAAGAAATGATCGCTGCTGACTTACGAAAACGAGGAATAGATTACAGCAGGTATACATTGAGCAATATCGTCGAAGAACCAAGTTATTATGCTGTAGCAATAACGCTCGCAGATTTACTGGAAATACCAAACGAAGTTGTCGATAAAATTCATTTCAAGGAACGAATCATCTTGTTGCAACGGTTGAATAACGGTGATCCGTCAAATCTACGACTCATCATTGAGTTCGATTGATTAATATAGATCGTTAATGAGTAAAGAATTAATGGATGATAATCATGGATGGATGCAAAAGAAAATCTGAAATCGAAGAATTAACCGATGCTGCGGCAGAGTTAATGGAATCCGATGAAGATAGTCAAGCCAGTTCGTCGCTGGTTGATGAAATGAGTGATGAGTGGATCGTGACATCGCCAGCAAATGGTTCTCTGCTTGATTTGATCGAACAACTCCAAGAAATTTACGACAAACTCGGTGGATCGTTCAGTCTCTATAATGTCATCGCAAATTCGATGACTGAATCTAATTTTGATAGGTCGTTGAATCGCAAATTACGGCGAATATTTTCGTATGTGGGCAGTGATGCTGCGGTCGTTAAATCATCGACAGATGGTGATTTGACTATATCCATTGGTAAGAACGAAACGACTTAATAAAAAAGAGTAAAAATCTTTTTTTGAAATCATTGAATATTTAACAAGTTGTTGAGTTTCTTATAGATTATTTCCTTATATGGCTCTTCAGGTACAACAACAACGTGAAAATCATAAAACGTTTCAGCGCCAGTTATATCATCACGTTCTGGATCGATAGTCGAGAACCAATTATTGAATTCACCGACACCCTCACATTCAAGATGACGGGCAGCATCACTGAGACCCTCACTGGTGTAGGGAAACTCGATTCCTTCTTCGTCATCATATCCATAGTCGTCCCAATCACCGTTTTGGTTTGCACGCGATCCAGCGATGCTCGTTCTATACGTTTTCGTTATCTTGAATGTTCGTGGTTTTCCACGAGTTATTGGTGAAGTCGAACATCCACGAGTTTTCATCGGCATTTGTTTAACACTTCATCGATTTCTTTTATTGAATTGATTCTATAGATCGTGAATCGATATTTAAACATTCGTTCAACCAAAATCTTTTTGGGGTAACGAACCGATATTCATCCAATCATGAAAGCACGGTCAAATTTGACAACTGTCAAGGTCATACCGAATCGAAAAGAAATGACGGTTAAAGTCATTCAAACGAGGGAAACATTTGCCAAAATAGATATGGTCAATAGCGAACGACTAAGGGAATTGAAACGACGACTTCGTGATAATGTCGTCGATTTTCCAGTTGAGTCAATCGTCAATGCGTTTGCTGTTGATGGCATATTTGCCATTGATGCGGATGACAATATCTATGCAGTCGGACCGTTCGAAGAGTCGATCAAACCAACGACGTGGGATAAAGTATGGAGCATTGTTGGTAACTTTGCAGCAGAGTTAACGAAGAACGATAATTGCTAAAAAAGAGCGATTAAAATGTCGATCATCCTATCGATGTTCAAGAACAACGACATATATTATATTTTGTTAAACAAGAACGGTCAATCGATGCAAGGGTTTGACACTGTGGAAAAGGCGCTCGATTACTGGGAGCGAGGATATGTAAACAGTATCGGAACGGGATACACCGGTATGATGTCTGCCTGCATTCATTATACCCAGATACAACCGTCCATCATCGTCGTTGATGATCTTGACGAAATACAACAAAATCTGGTCGAACTACCGACATCAGCAATGAATTTCAATTGCTCATTGTATGGTATGCCAGCGACTGGACCAGAAGCGAAGGCGTATTGGGAAAACGGTAAAAAGCCAAATTTACTGAAATATCGCTCGATGTAAGAAAATAGATTAAAAAAGTGATAAAGATGTCCTGTGAACAACCAACGTATACCCAAGAAAACGAACTGGAACGAATACGAAACGATCTGGAACTCTTCTTTGAAGAACTCGAACAAGGCGAGTTGCGAAAGAATTGGTCAAAAGAAACATTCATGGATACCGAAGCATCTATTGGTAAAACTGAATCGACGTTCTATATCATCGATTTGAACGATCCAGATGCCCGTGAAACAGCATTTGATGTCAAACTTGCCTATGGAACGAAACCATTTTCCGTTTCGTTAGCGAGACATCATTCTGGCGAGGTATTATCAACGTATACTCATAATACCGTGAAGGAATTGATCACTGATACAAAACGAGTCATCAGTTCGTTCAAATCTGACGTGAACTCGACCAGATCAGTGCTCATTTCATACGAAGGATTGACGTTGGATGATCGATGGTATTATCGATCAAGTCACCCACTGTGATAAATGATCTCCAAAAATTTTGACTTTTTTTCTTTTTCAAAACATATTTAAATTCCATCGATCCATATATCCTTGATGTGTAATCCATCATGGCAAAAAAACAAGTAAAAACACGAGCGCCCGTGAGAAACGTCAGTAAACCGGGCGGACAAACAAAAGGCAAACCGATAGCGAAAGCCGCAACCAACATGGAACTGCTAGTCATCGTTTTCTTGATAGCATTCGCTGGTGGTTTCGGATTCTACGGTGCGCTTCGAGCAGCGAACACGAGTGGACTGTCAATAGGAACGGCAGCCACGCAAAACAGTTTTGGAGTCGGGACGTGGTTTCGATATGATGATTACGTGGCTCCGGGTTTTACCTTTAGCGGCCAAGGTGCAACGCATTACGTGATAACTAACATCACCGGCATAACAACCGCTGGAGACCCGATAAATGGTGACCCAATGGCTGCGTCAGTTTTAGGAGCGAGCGCGAAATGGTATATCTGGAACATCTCGGTGTATGCTAAAACGACTAATGTCCTTGTTTCGTCGTCAGTAGTGTCAACTCTCTATGCGTGGAACCCATTTTATCAATACTTGATCAACGGATACAAGAATCGTCTTTCGGTTACACCAGCGAATTATGTCTGTACCAATCAATTCAATATGACGAGACCAATGTTTGTCAATGCTAATGCATATATATCGTCTGGTTCAAGCATAAGAGACTCGTATTTTACTGGTCTCGACAAGAGCACAGCAAGCATATTCTGGTATGTTTATAACAAGAGCGCATACATATATTCCATACCATCAACAACATTTAGCGTGGCAGTTGCCTACGATATAGACACTGGTATTCTTCTGTGGATGTGGGCGTATGGTCGTTGGTTCACATTGAATGGATTTTCGATCAAGAATCCGTTGGCATCAACGATGATACCGCCATCAAATCCTCAGATTTCGTTGGTTAATACCGCTCCATCAGACTCTACATCAACAACAAATTGGGGTATAACAATAACGAATCATGATTTGACAGCTAATTATGAGATGTATTTTTTGAGTTCAAATCAATCCGTCATCAAGAGTGAGCCAAAACCGACGTCTGGTGTAGCACCAATCATATTTTCAACGCAGACGTATAATTTGAATGTATTGGCTGTAGGAACAACGACATTATCAGTATATATTCGTGCAGTGAAGTTTGGATTATTTTCAAACTATTCAATCGTTACATATCTATTCAGTTCTAAACCAAATGGGATACCATCAATAGTAACGATTGCTCCATCTGCACCAACATCTGTTGTCGTGACGAGATACGATACGTTCAACGGCACCGCATTCTTGTCGTGGACTGCATCGGGCGGATTCCCATCGACGTATCAGATTTGGGTATATAATACGGCTGGATATGGAACGATGTATCCATATTATTATGCCCCGGGCAATTATTACAACGCATCTACTTGGTCATATTACCTCGCTGGAACTGTGTCAGCATCGATGACGAAGTTTACCTTTGTAGCGCCGTATGGTTCGAAATATATCGGTAATTACCTATTTTATGTCGTCGCTGTTAATGGAATAGGTTCAAGTCCGTATCCATACCCGGCGCCGCAAGTCTATCTCGCCAATGCTGGGTTGAAAGCCGTTCCGACGACAACGACGTTGTCAGTTCCCGGGTTATCAAATCTTACAACGCATTACAGGGTTACATTAATATGGACAGCCGCGACCAATGTATCGAGATATAATATCTACCGACGATATAATTCGACCTTCACGAGTGCATCTGTCGCTGAACGAATCGGAAGTGTTCAAGCGTATTCGTTTGGTAATCCATTCACGAGTTCTCAAGATATGTTACCCCCGATGTATGCAACGACTGCCTATTATGCAGTAGCAGCCATCAATTACATAGGTTCAAGTCCATTGTCAAACGTCAGATCGGTATCAATACCGAATACGGCAAACTATGCAGCATCACATCCAACCACCATTCCAAATGCACCATCGACAACTATTTCGCCAATCAATTCGACGAATGGAACTGTCTCGGTCAAGTGGAGTGCTCCTTCGTGGGTAACTGCAAATGGTGATCCATCATATTATCGGTATCACATCTGGATATTCGATCAGATCGGGAGTCCGACCAGTTATTCACTGACGTATAAACCACCAAGCGGTGGAGCGAATACGACCGATAACTTCCATGGTAGTATGGTTTCAACCGTGTCAGCATCTATGCCAATGACCTATACATTCTATAACTTATTGGGAACTGGAATCTTCTGTTTTGGTGTCACGGCGGAAAATGCGAAAGGTAATAGTTCATTGCCGGCATCGTTCTTGGGAATAAATATCACGGCGAATGCTATAATAACGCCGCCACCTACGCCGTCAGCACCGACCGTTGGCATAGTTAATGAAGAGTTGAAATCGTATGTATATATATCGTGGAGTAGTGTAACGAACGCTACATCGTATAGTCTCTATCGTAGTCAAGGCACTGATTTTACCAATGTTTACCGAGGTGAACTTATAACAACGACGAGTGATTTGTCATATACAGATATATTACCTCCGTTATATCAAACCACGGTATACTATGCTATCATGGCATCGAATGCGTTCGGATCGAGTGATCTATCAACATCAGATTCTGTCGTCGCATCATTCGTCGTGACAAAGGCATCATCGCTGACATTGACAAAAGTTGGAGACTTGGCAGTGTCGTGGAATATCATTCCGAATGCTGTTAAGTACACGATTTATATCTATAATTCATCCACTCGTGGCCAGATAAGTCTTGATGCGAATATAACATCGCATGATTTCAATGGATACCTACCAAATGGCAATTGGAATATTAAAGTAACAGTTAGCACGGTGGGTGATGATTTGGAAAGTGACCCGTCTAATATCGTTGTATTAACCGTGACGAATTCTACCTTGAGCAATTTGGAATATGCCCTGGAATCTGTTCCAGTCACACAGCCATTTGATTATACAACTCTCGCGATCCCTATCGTTGTCGGTATCATCGTTGTCATCGCGGTTATCTTGATCTGGAATCGTCGGGATAAACTATTCAATAAAGCACCATCCACGACTACTTCAGCATCAAAAACGAAGACAACCAAGGTAACTCGTCCAGCCGTATGATCTTTTTTCTTTTTTTTAACAATATTCTTTTTGGAAATGAATAAATAATCTGGCATAAACAGAATAGATCAGATGATCATCAATTACAGCATCGACATCATGATACGGTGCTGATCATCATGACCGCTAAAGTAATACGTGGTAAAATATGAAAACGACAAAAAAACTGATGCTTGTCGCTGGTATCATGCTCGCGGCAATGTGCTTGTTTTCCTCGCTTTCTCAAGCGAGCGCAGCACCGCAATCACCGCCAGCAATGCGAACAGTTACATCACAAGCTGACAACGCGTATAAATGGCCGTCTGTCTCGTCTACCCAAGACTCCGGGTTATACACGGAGTGGTGGTATTTCGAGGTTAACGACGGCTCGACGATGAACATGACCTTTTTCTACGAGATCGATAATCCAGAAGGCGTGACTGGTGAGGATGTTATTCCCGCAGCAGCCAACGTCGGCATGGAGGGATTCATAGGTGATATGATGGTTGCCGATCCCTATCTTGCGAACTACGACGAATGGTCTGCTTCGACCAGCAAACTCGACGTGAACATTGGTGGCAACATCATCAAAGGGATCGACACGAACATCGTGCATGTACAAGGAGTGGACACGGTGATCGGTGGATCGTGGAATCTATGGTTCATTCGAGATAACGTGCCCGGCCTTTACTCTGACGCCGTTCCAACCGGTTATTATCCGACGGATTTCATGGGCTGGTGTTCGTACATGCCGAAGGCCCGCGTATTTGGCACGATCTCGCTTGCTGGAGAGACGTTCACGATTTGCAACGCCCTCGGTTATTCCGATCACAACTGGGGGTCTCCAATGACGCTCGCCTACGCTCCGTGGGCAAAGTTCTATCAAGGCAACTTGATGATGAATGGTGGTGGTATCATGAGTGCAACGAATCCCGATCAAGCCAGTAACGGATTCTGGAATGTGTATTACAATAACGCGTGGATATATTTCAAGGTTCCAAAGGTCGCGTACACGTGGGCTGTCGATGAGAACGGCGTGGCATTCATATCCGATTTTCATCTCACTGCAACGAGCCAGAACAACAAGTACAAGGTCGACATTATTATGGCATACACTGGAGCGCAGCAGTTCTCCTACATCCTTGATTTTGGCGTGTACTCGTTGTTTTTCCTAAAGTCATGGGGATTTCACGTCACAGGCACGTTCAAGCAGGTTGGTGGTGCGACAGTTAACATCAACACCTTCACCGTGATCGAGGAAAACTTCTTCATTCCCAACGCGTGATAACGCCTATTTTTCTTTATTTTTTATCAACAAGAAAAACAAAATCTTTTAATTTTTCAATTTCTTGTTTTCATTCATCGGTTAGTGCTTGTCGGCGATGTTAAAACGATGTTGATCGAGTCCACATCATTAAATTCCATTCCTTTGTTATTCAAGGCTCTCAAGGCGATGACGGAATTCGGATACATTCTTATCGATGAAAAACATATCGAATTCATAACACTATCGACTCTTCACGTGTCGTGTGTTCGTGCGTCATTTGCTCGTGAATATTTTTCTACATTCAATATTGATAAACCAATAGTTATAACGACTAATAATAAGGTGCTTGGCACGACTGTCAAGGATGGGTATGACTCGCCCGGCAATTCATGGACGATCACTGATAACAACAATTCGACATTTAAACTCATCATCCATACAGCCAAAAAAGTTGTCACGATCAATCTCAATGAAGATATTCCACGATACCAGATACAACAGATAGAAGAATTCAAGACCAATTTTGAACATCTCTACACAGCAGCCATCAAGATGGATGCAAACGTATTTGCTGTCGAAATGGATTCGTATGACGATACGATAATTTTCGATCTCGTTATGTCTGACGATAGAACATTTATCACGTTTACACCATCGACAAAAATATACAATGGTAATATTGTTACTATCAAGACTAAACCTAATACAACTGATGCACTAATATGGGGTAGTTACGATATGAGCGAAACAAGAAATATCGTTGAATTCGTGAAACGATCGAAGTTTTTCAGTTTTTTCATGGGTAACTACATACCAATCAAATATGTGATGGTCATCGGTAATAAATACGTCCCTTCATCATTTAACGATAAAAAAACGAATGATTTCTCGATAACATATTATATTGCTCCACGAGCGAGTAACAACGAAGTAGATGATGCACTCGACGATGATCAATCTGACGAACCAACAACGGTTGTCGTGAGTGAATGTAATGAAGATGATGAATCGACTAACGATGATGATGAATCACGAAGTTATATGTTGAACGACTCAGAATGATCATTTCATTCTTGAAGGAACATAAATCAATCGATGCCAAAAGTTTGGCAACAACATTCACTATACCAATGTCAGCGACGTATAGATTGTTATTTGATCTTCGTCGGTTCAAGATCATCGATGATGTCGGAAAAACATCGTTGAGAATTGCACTAAAATCTGAAATTAAAGAATTGAGCACAGACGAGATAGCGCAAATGGTGTTCGATCAAAAACTGTTCTTTCGTAATAATCCATACCGTTATAGCGATTGTAAAACTGATGATGATCGGACAGGCAACTAAATGGGCGTTCATTTGTTTCGTGAAGTTCACGATTCCGCTCAGTCGGCAATAGATATATTTATATCCTTGGTGATGTCAATCGTTCATCAACCATAACACAATGATTGAAAGAAGATGTTAAATATGCACGGATTACAACGAAAAAAGAAGGATGATCCAATCGACGGTATGCACCAATTGGCGAATAAACTCATCGATGAAGGCAGACCAGGCGAAGCCTTCGAGATGGTTAAAGTTGCTGGGTTGATGGCAAGCGATCGATCACTTGATGGTCAAATCATCATGCTTATAGCAATTGGCGCATTTGATATCGTCGTGCTCATGATTTACATCATTGGATTATGCCTTGGCTTGGATTGAATGAAATGTCGTTGGTGAAATACGATGAACTCACGGCGATCTGACAACTACGAAGGAATATCAGTCATTTCTGAAGCAGAAGCCGAACTGGCGGATCAATCCATTCTTTTTGCCATTCAAAACGGTATGACAAACGATATGAAAACACAAGAAAAACTCAATGAATTACACGAAGGATTCATCGACTTGATCGAGAAGATAAAATGTATACGAGCGACACCGTGGGGCGGATAAGTAAATGAAACTAAATCATCCACTCATCGAGTATATCAGATCACTCAAGCGACAGGTTATGTTTAAAGGAATTTAATGATGCCGTGAGTATATGTTTTCATTATTATGATGTTCATCGATTACTGAGATTTTGAATGATGTATTATGGAAACAACCGGTGTATCCAGCGAGATACGAACACTCGTTGAAGAAGTTAACGATCTCGTCATAACGCTTGAACGAGAAGGATGCCCAGTTGATTACATCAATACTTTATTGAAGTCTGCCCTTCATGATTTCGTGATTACCTATGTCTTGAAAGAACACCAATCATTGGTCAATGAGTTCAATGCGATTGTGTATATCAACGATACCATTAAACTACCATATTGCACGGTCGAGATCAAGGCAGATATGACGATATTCACACCAGAAGCAATGGAATTCACGGCAAAGATGATCGGTGCCCGCATATATCCACCGCCGGAACGTCGAAAAATTTTACTTGTTAACATCCAATTGGATATCCCGACGATTCGTGAGATCAAGAAACGATTGTCGATGGAAATACGACAGTTATGTTATCATGATGTTCAGAACATCGTTCATGATATTCATTCATTGATGAACGACCTACTAACTGTGTATTTAGTCGGATACGACGATATTTCGTGGATCATCAAGGATTTTTCGTCGTCGTGGTTAAAAATATGTCATGATATCGATTCAAACGAGATAGATTTGGCTCACGATGACGATTTTCCACTAAATCACCCACGAATCGATGATGATGGAACGATATACATTAAACTAACTGACGACGGCTCTATCACCTATCATCCGTATAAACTCGGCACATTCATTCTCGTGGCTATCCATTCACATTTACAGGAAAAAATACAAAAGAAACGAAACGAATTAGGTGTTACGTAATGCTTTATTCAGCGAATCATTGGCAGTTGAATGAAATCGATGCAACTGAACTGGTCGAACAAGAACATCTTCGACACGAATTAATTCCTAAAATAAACGATACGATGTTTATGCTCGTGTATGACGGATTCGTGCATGATCAACTCAAATATTTTCTGCTCGCAGCGAGAACGAACTCATCGATGGAAACCATTGCTATGTATTCCTTCAACGATACAGATTTTGAATATATTAACGATGAACGATGCAACGGAGTCATTCGTATTAACGATCTTGGAATAGTGTTTGTCACTGGTACGAATAGATATCCAGAATTACTCGATACAGCAACGCTCATTCGATTTGAACGTTTGATGATGGATGCTTTCATCAAGGCTAACCAATACAACGTTCACGAGATGTGTCACGACATCAAATCGTGCATGAATGATCTGATCTCGATGGGTTACACATTTCACAATTTCAACGAGATATTGATGTTCGTGCTTGCTGAATGGATTTCGCTATCGTTGGACGTTGGTCGATATTCAGTGTTTACATTTGTTAACGTTGCTTGTAGTGAGGCTATCTGGATGAGTGATGACGGTGAATTATATGTTGATTTTTCCGTCAAGGAACTATACTCAATAAAACCAGTGAGAATTCGTGTTCCATCCGAATTATTGCGTCGATTGAAATTGGCGTTTGATAATAACCGAAAAACAGTGCTTACATACATAAATCACGGTCGATAAAAAGGTTTTTTAGGATTGTCGGCAAATATGATCACAACTAACAGATGAATGATATGTCGCAGAAAAAATTGGAGCAATTTGACAAGAACGATGCGTCCAAGCAGAAGCGAATCGATGAGTTAGAATCACTCATCGTGAAATATAAAGATGCTTATTACGCTGGTTCGCCGTTAGTGTCAGACGCAGAGTATGATAGAATCGAAGAAGAATTGAGAAAACTTAGCCCAAAAAGCGAAGTTCTTTCGATGGTCGGTGCCGAGACCGAGGGCGGAGTGACTCACGATCCACCGATGTTGTCGATAAATAAGGTGAAGAATATCGATGAAGCGGTTGCGTGGGCAGATCATGAAGAGATCGTGTGGGGTTATAAAGCTGACGGAACGAGTGTCAACCTTGATTATGCTGACGGCAGACTAATCGGTGCATCAACTCGTGGCGACGGATTCATCGGTGAAAATGTCACGAGGCACGCAATGGTCATGGGCGATGTTCCACGAACGGTTAACATCAAGACGCCGTTCAAGGTTCGTGGAGAGGCATACATTCCGCTATCCACATTCGTTACTCTTGGAGAATTCAAATCACCTCGTAATCTGGCAACTGGCACCTTGAATCTAAAAGAAGCAACGTTAACCAAGCAACGAAACTTACGATTGATGGCATGGGATTTAATTGTCAAGGATAAACCAATGACCTACGTCAAGAAAATCGAGAACTTGAAACGTATGGGATTTATCACGGCAGATCAAGGTCTCGTCGAACCATCGGAAATGATCGAATTGTATAGCGATATAACATCCCGTCGTGATACATTTGACTTCGATATGGATGGACTCGTGTTCAAGATGAACGATCCGGACGTTCAAGCGAGAATGGGTGAGACATCACATCATCCTCGTTGGATAATTGCCGTGAAGTTTCCGCCAAAAGAAGATTCGACCATGATCAAGAATATCGTGTGGCAAATCGGTCGATCTGGAAAAATTACACCAGTTGCTGAAGTTAACCCCATCGATCTGTCTGGAGCGACGATTTCACGGGCGACAATGCACAATGCACGATTCGTTTTAGACAACAAAATCGCGGTGGGTGATACCGTGTTCATCGTCCGGTCGGGTGATGTCATCCCGAAGATCGTGGGCGTCGCCAGTCACGGTAAAAACAGCGTTGTCTTGCCCAAGGTATGTCCAGTCTGCGGAGGTCCAGTAGAGTTTGACGGCGTAACGTTGTGGTGTCGAAATAAAAATTGTGGTGAGGCACAACTACAAGGTATCATCCATTTCGTTCAAACCGTTGGTATGGAAGGATTGGGTACAAAGACACTTCAAGCCTTGTGGGACGACGGTAAAATAAAATCGGCTGCTGATCTGTATGAACTCGACAAATTGTATCTCACGAGAACATTCGGCATCAATGGTGGGAAAATTTATGATAATATCCAAGCAGCCAAAGATATACCATTCGATGTCTTCTTGGTGGCTCTCAACATCCCTTCGATTGGTCCTAAAGCCGCGAAGGCAGTTGCGGGTGAAGTGGATGATCCTAGCCAGATAACACCAGAAGTGATACGAAGGGCGTTGGGACCTGACAGTGTCGCTGCTCGGAATATGGTGGAGTGGTTTCAGTCTAACGGCGATCCAAGCAACGTATATGTTCGTATGCACTTTATCCGGCGAAGACAGGCGGTAACGGCGTGTTCCACGGGGTCACCAATCTCGGGTAAGAAAATCTATGTTACCGGGTCAGTAGCGAACATGGATAAGTCCCAAGTAGAAGAGTTCGTCACGCAACACGGTGGAAATTGGTCGTCACCGGGTAAGTCCCTCGATTATTTGATAGTTGGTGAAAAACCGGGACCAGCCAAGATCGCCAAGGCTACTGAATGGGGTGTCAAGATGATCTCGTGGAAAAAATTCATTGAAATGGTGGGAGAATGAATAGTAGTTACGAACGAACGGAAATCATCGGAAAACTGATGGATAAACTTGGTCACAAGTTTACTATAAATCAGATCGATAGTCAATTTGGTTTTGACGCTGCAAGTAGTGCTGAAGTAATAATAGAAAACGATATTCATTTTTCGTTGAAAATGATTCGTGGATACAACTTCGATTATGATATTCTTTCAACGTGCGCTTTACAATCGTTGTTGACAGCCATTAGTCAACGAAAGAGCGAATGTGACGTTTAATTTACCACCTACTTTTTTCTTTTCAATGAGATTCGATCAGCACTTGCTAAACAAGACTCGCGTAATGTGTCATGGAAATGTTTAAATAAGCAGTAAGAGAAGAAGGAATCAATAAGTTGCTTATCAATTCCCGAAGCCGGTGCTCTTCTCTTTCCGACTGTCACTGCCTTGATCTTCGGTGTTGTGACCGATTATCAAGACTGTTGATATGTATTCTATTACTTTCCTTTCATTCTTAAGGGTTTCGCTCATTTTAACCGGTGAAATTGGTGAGAATGGTGAATTTTCTTGCAGATGATACCGAATCTTAGTGGATTATATTCTGGTCGATGGTATAAAGATATCCTCTGTTTAGTCGATCCGTATGACTTTCTTCGTGTTGCCACTGATCTCCGTGATCCGACAAAAAGCACGATCGATGCACTCATCACCGCGATCAAGAATGATCGTCCGATAACAATACCATCGTTGTGGATCGATATGAAAGGTGTTGTTACTGGTCACGAAGGTCGACATCGATCCTTGGCGTGTATTGCGTGTAATGTCGCCGTGATGACGACCATCGTTCATATTGACGATAGATGTGTCAATTTCTACCCACATTCACAATATCCGCAGTATCCATCCATGATACGTCCGGAAGTCCAGGACATCAATGACTTACAACCGCCAGAGAAGGCTCGTGACACGATCCTTGAATTTCAACGAACCACGATGGTCGGAAAACCCGCCTATGTCACCATCAATAAATGGGGCTATGGTGAGTTGGATGGTTCGATGCTGACGAAAGAAGATCATTCCGACTGCGCTTTCTAAAAAGTTACCAATTTAACAACCTACTTTCTTGAAACTATAGCATTTAGCAATCACGCATTCAACGAAACTATCTGCTGTAACGTATCGTCCAAAAGGTTTAAATAAAGGGTGAAAGGAGTAAGAGATCAATCTTCGATGATTGAAATCTGGAGTCCGTTGATTACTCCTTTCATCACTGTCACCGCCGAAACTCGATCTTGCGAATCGAGTTTTTGGCTGTTGATATACATCTTTATTATCACCATCTCCTTTTAAAGTTTTTGGGTGAGTTTGCCTAATGAACCAGTATTTTCAACGATAAAAATCTTTAAATGATCTATTACCCAATTAGATGTTCGATATATATGCAACAAACTTTTTCATATGTCATCGTGGAACGCGGACATTCAAGCACGAAGATACCAGAGATAATTGACACCGTTACTATAACTGTTGATTATACTGGTAACGAAATGTCCAACGAACTCGATCATGGATTCAAGCAGATACTCAACAAAATATATCTGCGGTTCACAGTTCTCGCTGAACTTGAGTATGATTTGATGAAACAAGCACAACAAGAATATGACGACGATATGTCTGCTCATGGATCGTGTAACAACGACGAATGAAATGGTGACTATAACGATGAGTAAAAAACAACAACTGCTTCGACGGGTCGATAATATCATCGAAACACTGAAGACGGGTATTGGTAGTCTTGAACAATTGCTCGATGATTTGGACAAGATGCACATTGATACCCGTTCATTTAGGGTATACGTGCTCAATCATTTGAAAGCATATACATCGGACGATTATGGATTCATCGAGAATGAAACTATCGATAAGATATATGAAGCGATCGATAAAGAACTGGACGATGAAGAGACTTGCGAAACTGATGAAGACAACGAAGACGACGATGAATGAATATGCCAACATTAAAACAACACTTGATCAAGCGACTGGATAAAGTCGTTGATGAATTGAAAGAAGGTATAGACGACCTTGAAAACTTGCTCGATGAAATGGATAAAGCCAACCTGGATGTTCGTTCGTATCGGGCGTATATCTTGGATCATATCAAGGCAGTAACTGCCCAAGACTATGGCTTCCTTGGTGGAGAAACCCTCGATGATGTCTACGATGACATCGACAAGATGGATGAAAGCGAGGGTTGCAAAACTGTTGAAGAAGACAACGATGAAGACGAGGATTGAGAACCTATGCCCACGATAGAACAGAAAACGTTTGCCGACATCGAAGCGTTCGGTAAAAAACACGATGCAATGGTCTTCTCTGGCTGTGGTGGCGATCTCAACCGGTGGGTCGATGGAATAACCCAGATGCTCAAAAACGACAAGATAGTAGCAGATGATTTTCAGTTTTCATTTGTGTGGAAATTCAATCACCCAACTATGTCGACTATCACCTGCTTACTATTTCCCATTGACGATACGGATGTCGGCAAACTCTCGATATGGCGAATCAAGAATATCAATCTCGATGTGAAGTGGCTCTCCGATTTCATCGATCAGGTGAGCGAAAGTTGTGAATCTGACAACGATGAAGAAGAGATCGATGAAGACGATGAGTGTGAGAAGGAAGGCGACTCAGACGAAGAACTCCACTATATCCGAGCACATAAAAACGATGAAGACGAGGATTGAGACAAAATGGCAAATGAATCGTGTTCAACAAGCGTTGAAGATAAAGCAAATGACTTCTATGAAGAACTAGAAGGAACGATCATCGATAATGCAGAATTTGCCATTGAAGATTCTCAGCCAGTTAGTGAAGATAACAATGGAATGTTTAGGGCATACTTTAGTCTTGCACCAGGTGATCTTGACGATTTGATGAAAGGCGAGGGTGAAGCAATCGATAGCGATTTTAGGATAACGATGATCGTTAGCGATTTATCGTATAAGATCGAATTCATCGATGGTAATGACTCCATCTTTTACTCCATCGAGAGTCAATCACCAGATGTCGTGCTCAAGAAAGTCGATCAAGTCTTGGGATCAAATAATATCGATTATCAAGAAACGCTTTTGCTAAAGGGCGAATATTCGATAACGCTCGATGGTAAAAAGAAAACGTTTGACATCGACTTAAAAATTGAAAAATAAATATGCGTGATCATCATGAGCGAAGAAGATGTCTGTCCTGTTGGGTTAGAGAAAAAAGCAGATGATTTTTGGAACGCTGTCGATGCTTCGTTTCGACGGGTGCCATACGATGTAGAAGATGCTCGACCCATCGATCCAGACGGTAATGGTAGATATACAGCAACTTTTGCCGTGACTCCAAGCGAAATCCACGACATCATCGAAAAAACAACAGAAAAATACCCAAACAGCTATTTCACGATCAAACTGATCGTTACTGACGAAACGTATAAAATAGAATTCATTTACAATTCTGGTGGCGTCTTTTATTCCGTTGAAGATATATCATCAGCAATCGTGATTGAACGAATGCAACAAGTCTTGAGATCGACAGAAACTAACGTTAAAAAAACGTTTATACTCAATGGTCAGTTTCATATCACGATCGATGGAAAAAAGATACCATTCGACGTTCATGAGAATATCAAATATTGAGTGAATATCATGACGATGGATGAACTGGATAAAAACGCAGCGATGCTCAAGAAACTCGTTACAAAAGAAATGGCATCGTTAAAACGACAAGGCATCAATCCGAAGAATAGCAAAGTCAATTTGTCTCGTAGTATCGCCGTGACTTATGCTGAACAGACACAATCTCGCTTCGAGACCATTTTTCCCTTGGTCTCAGCGATGATCGAAGCCAGTCTGTCCAAGAGTTGAAACTATCGTGATCGACAGGAGTGGAATCTTGTATAAGTCGGCAACGGATGATGTCGCCGAAACATTTTCGAGTGATGTCACTTTCGTTGTTAATACCATCGAACGGATGATGATCTTCATCGGTGAAACGATATCCGTCAACGAAGAAAGTATACGAGTAGCAGATATTTTACGAAATGAACTAAATGTCGATGTTCTCAATTGTGATAAAGCAACGCTCGTATCAGCAGTTAAGTTGTTGCGAGAATGGAAACAATCTATGGATGTTGAATGATATGTCACCTGCCTGCCGTAATGTAACGAAACAAGGAAAATCGTGCAAGCGAACCGATAAATATACGTGGATATTGATAGTCGGCATCATTTTGGCATCAACATATATTTATGCAGTTATTGCTGCAGGCGTAGCAACGACTGGTAATCAAGGAATGTTGACATTGATATTCTTCTTTTATGTTGCTCCAGCACTAACTACAGTTGGCGCGGTGTTTATAATAATATATATTGTGCTTGAAAATAAAAGTAAAAATGGATAAAATATTCAAATCGTTCAACATTAACACGATTCCATCAAACTGACTGTTGATCGATGGATTTAAATCCCGTGATGCGGACATCCATCTTGAACGGACAGATGGCGGATGGGTGTTGCCCATCGACGGCTTCCGCAGACGTTCGTTCACCAACACCGATAACCAAAAACTTCAACTCTTTTCTTTTCAAATGCCTCCGATTTTCGCCTCTTTTGCCGTCGATGGGCCTTCATCATTTTTCAACGGCAGTTAGCATATTCGACCAGTTTTTCCCGGACTAATTGACAAAACATAGGCAACATATTAACAGTTAATGAGCATATATGCTCGCTTGGATCGACTGTCAACGAAAGCCGATTGCTGACGAAGGATACAACTAATTTAAAATAAGTGGCTTTCGTTAGCAAACAACGCCCCATCGATATACAGCGGAGTTGAGTGATAGGGTGAAACGGTGACTAAGTATTACGCCTTTACACTACGTTTTTTAACTACGTTAAAAGAACATAATAACGAAGATGATCGTCGAATAAAAAGTTGAATGACTAGTTTGAATTCGATAATTTGCCTAACAGTAACAAGGCACGAAAGCATTAAATCGTCACGATCCTTTCATCCAATCATGAACATCGTTGAAGTTAATGGTCCAATCGTCGATGTAACCCAGCCGCAAGTCTTTGAAATCAAGAATAGTCAGATGCGAATCGATTACTATCACGTGATCGTTCGGTCATCTGCTGTTGGTCGTGTTAAAATTTATGTGCCTGTCTCAGCATTGGGTATCGACGGCGCTAAAAATAGCATCGTCAAGATATTTAACAAGCAGACCAAGGTATGGATGTCAATTCCTGTGCTGAATTTGGTCAAGTTCAAAGGGTATACAGTAACTGTCAATGCAACATTCGTTCGTAAAGACAATGAATGGTATGGTAACAGGGTGAAAAGCATCAAGGTTCACGGAGTGTAACGTTGTTACTGAACGAACACGAAATCCTTTAATACCGTCCATTCCATTATTCAATTCCAGTAACCATCAATTCAAGTATCAAGGCTTGTCGGTGATTTAATGGGTTTAATTGAAGATTTTATTGAGTATCATTCATACTTCACGGATGCACCCGATCTGTTTGCGAAATTGGAGGCAATCTTCATGATCGGCAGTTGCATGGGTAATAATTTCAAGAATCCGCTCAATGTCGAGATAAAACACAACTTTTTCGTGTTCTTCATCGCTCCAACATCACGAATGAGAAAATCGACATCGATCAAGCGAATGATGAATATTTTACGAGCAGTGGATATTCCAGAGTTACCGTTTGAAGTAACGCCGGAATCATTGATCAAATCGCTGAAGGATAAACCCCATGCAATTTATGTGAAGGATGAATTCGGCAGTGAATTGGCAAAAATGTCTCGTAAAAATTCGTATATGTCAAATTTCATGGATGTGGCTTGTAAATTATGGGAAGAATATGATACATATACCAGAAACACGGTCGGTGAAGGTGATATCATCGTTGATAATCCGTATTTTTCGATGTTTCTTGCAACGACCGATGATCGGTTCGATACATATGCGAGAAATGATTTCGTTATGTCTGGGTTTTTACCTCGGTTCTTGATGGTTTTTCCCGATGATCGTGATCGAAAGCCCTATAAGCCCTTGTATTATCCTAGTCAATCGACCCACAATGGTAGAATCGATGCCTTAGAAACGAGTATCAAGCATTTTCTATCGGAACTCTATCTCAATGAAGAGTCGATTTCATTACGAATCGATAATGTTGATCATCTCAATACACTCATTCAACAACTCGAAAGTGCAAATGTTTCACCAACATTAGCAGCCCTTTATAATAAATTGAGCAATTACATCATAAAAGTTGCTGATGTATTGAAAATATCGGATATGACTCCAGCAACAATACGAGCCGCTCCAGAGATCATCGTTGAACAGGAGTATGTTGAAAAGGCATATTCGTTAATTCGTGCCATCATCTCCAAGTATCGATTCATCTTCGAGAATCGTATCGAATGGCGAAACTCGGAATTGACCACGAAGCGCGTGCTCGATTATGTCATCAAGCAGTGTCAAGATATGACGGAATTGAAACTGACGAAATATGACATCCAGAGCGCCAGTAAATCAGACGCTCAAACATTCACGGAAGTCATGGATACCTTGCTTCAATCCGGGTATATCATCGAAGTTGTTGTCGAGATGCTTGGAACCCAGACCGATGCTGCTGGACAGGCTCATCGAGAAATGATTCGCAAGGGCATCTATGTCCTTCGTGAGAAACTGGATGAATTGGAAGATCGATATCACGTCGTCGATATAATTGGTGTCAGTCGAGAAATTGTTGGTAATCAAGACATCGTGCAAACTGGACCATCGGGTGAACGGTTACCCGATGCCTATTAATACAACATCTTTTTTTCATGAATACCTTTTTATTCAGTCACGACGATGTCTGTTTGATACTTATGTCGAACGAATGCGAACAAGACGATGAAATATTGAACTTGATAAACGAACTCAAAGATATTGGCGGTCTATTTCTCGTTCAAAACGCGTTATACGATATCTTCTTAAAAATGCGTAGTATATTTGAACTCGATGATATGGAATCAAGTTGGACGAAAAACTCAGCTACATTAGATATGACAATATCATTTTCGTTCAAGAAACTGTCGCCAAGCAATAGACAAAAAATGATCGAGATTCTCAAGAAACATACCAATAAATTACAGCATTAAAACGTGGTTTTTTGATATATGACAAATTTAAAAACTGTGCCGTCAACCAGCATCCATGTTGAACGAATGGAACCAGTCATTGATAAGGTAGTTCGAACGTATAGTGATACAAGAAGCGTGGTTAAAAGCGCTATCGATGAATTGACGATACAGATGAATCCGCCGTTACCAAAGTCATCACCAATCATCAAATCGTTACAAACTCAGATCAAACTAATAGATGACCTCATTGGTATGACTGTCGACGATAAAACCTTGATAATTCAACGAGATGCTGACGTTAAACAAGAACAGAATGTCACGAGAAAAGCAGTCGTGAAGGAATATGGTCGTCCAATCGAACGAATATTCAATGTCAACCTTGATGTGCCATCGACAGCGATAGTGAATGATGTGGAGTTCGTCATCTCGTCGACTGGACGATTTGCGACGGTTAAAACACCGCAAAAGTATCTTTGTGGTGAAAAGGAACCGCTTTTCATCCTTGGTTGTGTTGATGGGTTGATGCCGATGTTGATCGAAATGGATCATATATTCAGAAATAGTAGTTTTTCCGTGAAATTAACGATATCATCACGAAATGTGTTATACAGCGAAGCGTCAGCCAAGAAACAACTCGAATCATTCGTCGATGATATCAAAAAAGGCATTTTGCGACGGTTGGCTGGTGCCAGCATCACGACAGACTTTGGTAATCGATTGATCTCGTTTTATGATGCCAAGGGATTTATCGAAACGCTCAATTTATTATATTCAGCGTTTCCGTGTTCGGCCGACGTTGAATGGCGACCAGTAACGTTATGTTCAGATGATTTAGAATCTGGATGATCGACAATATTGTACTTTTATTTTACCAACTATCATCATTCTCGTGCATCTCTATTTCTTGCACGCAGCATTCGTTATGCTTGGTTCGTTCCTTGAATTCCATCCACATTTTCTCGAACACATCATAGTCTCGATCTTCTTCAAGACGGCAAGACCAGCAAGATGCAACGGGCATTTCAGCTTGAAACGATTGAAGCAGTCGTGCATTTCGATCCACATATGAATGTACGTCGTGTTGATGGTGTTGATCATTCTTTTTCATCTTTTTCATTCGATATACTTGCTATGATAACAGGTGACATGATAGTAATCGAGATATTTATCCACGACGACAGGATCGTCCACCGTCAAGACGTGCCCACAAATCTTGCAGTGCTCCGTGCGTTCCAGTTTTTCACGATCTTTCTCCAGGTCGCCCATCTTCTTCAAGATACGCTTGCGATCATCCATCACGTCGATGAAATATTGCGGGATGTCCGTTGACTCGCCAACCTGTTTTTGAAGGCGTTGCGTCATGGATAAATCACGCTTCATCATTCCAATCTCAGCACCGATCCATTTTTTCAATTCATTCCACATGATCATATCATCTTTCAATTCTCGTTAATTCTTACTATATCAATGTCGTCATAGGATTATCTCTTTCACTTCTATTACAATACATTAGGTCATGATCATCCCAAAACCATTCCCTATGACAACGAGGGCAAAGGAAATGATATGGATGAAACGACAGTGACCACGGAGTGACAAATTGGACCATGCAACTCATCTTCATCGTTGTTCATCAGGTAATTCTTCTATCATTTCCTTGATGAGTGTTCGGTGACAATTCGTTGGGTCCTTTTCAAGACAGACCAAGAATATATCTTGTCGTTCAGCCATCTGTTTTAATTCTCGTAATCGTTGCATAGCCATCTTATTTGTCAATATTTGTTCACGATACAATCGACGATAAAGGACAAAATCTTTTGGGTTTTTACTTCCGTCAGCCTTTGCGAATATTCCGGTTCGTATCAACAAATCAACACTCGGGGCAAGCACACTTCCAGATGCTCGATGCACGAGTTCAAAAATGGCTGTAGGATATTTCACCTTGAATCGTTTCAGCACGGCAAGATAGCAATCGGTTCGTAGCGGCATACACAATCATCGTTTTCATGGATGGATGGTTTCAACGAGATTTCCAGTATCAGCGGAGAAAAATTCTGCAATTGCGCCCTTCTTGTTGTTTGCACGAGACGATGTATATCTAACGACCATTTGATTGTCGACCTTTATCACGGCAGAAAATATGTCACTTCGATTAAACTTTGATAAAAGCACCCTTAAGGCTTCACGTGAGTCGGTTGCATCGATGATGACATCCACTGTAGCGAATTTTTCGTAGGTGATCGTTGTCTTGAAAAGCATTTTATCACCGTATTTTGACTGATTCAAACGATTGTATCGATGTGAGCGAAGATTAACTACTGATCGTTGTTATCGAGAATTTTTGTCGTATCACCGTTCGATACATCATTCGATATATGTTGAACGACAAAATCTTGACATTTGCGAAGGATCGAATCTGCATCAACCGTTTTCAATATCGTGAAGTGTTTCTTGATCGAAAAAGCCGAGAACTGACCGCTGCCAACATCGTCATACACGGGAAATAAATCGCTTTCAGTCGTGATGGTGTATTTTCTCGGCTTCTTGGTGCTGTCAATCATCGGAATGCAAATAACATTCATTTCATCGATGTCGTCACCCCACGTTAACAGTGCAATTGGTGGAAATGAATTCATCGTTTTAACAAACTCGCTGACTTCTGCTTGGCATTGCACCACTTCATCGAGAAATGCAAATAACTTTTCAGTGGTCTGAAATGTGAAAAATGAATAGTGTTCCTTACATTGACACGGCACACCGATGCAAAAGTTGGTTGCTCGTGCTCGTAATATGTTCAAACTCATGACCTAATATCATTATCCAAATTATTTGAATGTTTCGTTCGTTGAATTGGCTTAAAAGGATGGATACATTTATATTTGAAGAACGGATTGATACATATCAAGGCTTCCCAATCTGTGACCGCATACGCGGTAAAAAGAATGGAACTACCAACAATAGATTGGTGGCTGATATGATAGCGATCGTGGTAAATAGTTATGTTGAACTATCGCAAGAATCCCTCGTGGACAGGGAATCGTTTGGAACGACGATTTACATCGAAACACAGCCTCGCTCGTTATAGAAGCAGCGATGGACTCGATGAAAGTTCCATCCTTCAAGGATGGAATAGTTCAAGTCAATAGTAATTGAAGGTTATAACTATGTCAAAGAAAAATGCCCCTAAGCCAAAGACTTCTCCAGAAAAACCGAAGGCGAAGCCAAAGCCGAAGCCGAAGGCAGCAAAGAATCAAAAACAAGGACAAGCGCAAAAACCCGCAACGAAGAAATCCACGCAGTCTGGAGCAGTTACCAAGGAGACTGTTGCTCAACGAGCCAAGCGGGTTTTTTCAACGAAAAAAAATCTTGAGTATATAGGTGTTATGGCCATCGCGATCATCGCTATCATTGGTTTTAGCACCTATATTGCTGGATTATCCATAGGAAATATTGGTGGAACGCCGAATCCAGAGGTTCGTGCTACCCTTGTTAATGGCGGAGATTTCACGAATATGACGGAAAGTTATTCAGCGCAGGCATATGTCGTCGATGCAAATAAAATGCTGGATAATTCGACATTTCAATTCTATAAATCGTGGATGATTGGTGTCAATGGTTCCGCTGCTGATCTTCGGTTGAAAATTGGTGATCAGTTCAACGGCAAGGCAATCAACGGATTTGTCATACGATTCATGACGACTGTCGCTGGATACGGTAATTTCTCAGATTTCTCGGTATTCGTTAGAGAAAATATAATTTTCCGTATCAATGTGTATAAGGACCCGACGATCGTGAGTGCAACAGCAATTAGAATTTCCACGAATTCCACGAATTTTCGCTTACGATTCCAGTTGTCTGGGTTTCCAGATAGTGGTTTTGCGCCAACGTGGAATCCGCAGTTGCATAACGTGTCCATGAGTTACTTCACCATGAATTTCACGTTCACGAACGTCATCAATATCACGGAATTTGATCAACATCCAATCAACGTGAATGTCGTGATTTCCGATCCGTATGCTTCTGTTGGAACTGGCTATCAGAACATCCTTATGCTACCGCCATCATTGAGCAACGGGAATAGATCGTTTTCACTGATGTTGCAACTGGCGTCTGGATTGCATGAATATGAACTGGCTGGTCTTCCATCATTGGGTAATATTACGTCGATTAGTTTCAACTACGGTCCATCGTTTATAAAGACGATAGGTCTGAACAATCCTTGATGGTGAACTGACGTGGAAACAATGAGAAAAACAATGTTGGCAACTGCGATGATGATGCTGGTAACAGTATTCTCCTTTTTTTCAGTTGCGACACAACGAGTATCCGGTGACACAACGACGCCACCACCATTCACGGTATCGTATTCGTTCGATGAAGTGCGAGCAGGTATAACTGGAACGGATGTGTATACAGGCACTACTATTCAAGGTCATATGCCCGCGGATGAACTAGAATTCACGAAACCTGGTGTTGGATCGTTCAAGATGTATACAACGTTACCATTCTTGATCGATCATAAGGGAAATCCATTGACACCAGATAAAATCAACGATACGAATTCTCCGATCGTTTCAGATACCATCGTGAATGGAACGTATATTCAATACCGTCAATATCATTATGCTGTTGATTTGCTAGTTTATTCAAATATACTGTTGCCTGCTGCGAGTGCAATACAAAAGGATGATGTATCAGTTAATGGGTGGGATTATGATGCGAAAGGATTTTCTCGTAATGATAACCCAGAAAAAGCAAAAAGTAAGGCGGCAAATATGTTACTCGTGCTCGAAGAAGTCGCTCCACCAGATATGATGGACACGACATCTCACTGGGCGTATCCAGGCCCCTGCACACTTGCTAAGTATTTCGCAAATTCGTGGTCGTATCAATCAGACGGCGATAGCGGATTGATGAACTATAATCGGCTTGATTTTAGAGGGTCTCTTTCATATAAAACCAAAACGATCAATATGCAAAGCATTTTTAACGCGGTTGGTGGTAATGTGCAACTCACGATCAAGCCAAAGATCAATATCGTCATTGAGCCGTTCTTGAAAAACACGATTGGCGTTAACAAGAGCGATGTCCAGATATACTCAGCGATACAATCTGTGCAATCCATCAAACTAAGGTTTGGTGTTGTCAAGAACGATTTCGCGGCATATTCAGCGCAATTCTCGGGTAATATATCGCAGGTTGTGCCACCACAAGGTACTGAAGCAAAACCGACCGATATGACACCGACAACTCTTAACGATCAAGTAGATACAACCAAGTCTCGTGGGTATAAAGCGTCAGTAACAGCGACAGCGACATCTGGAACGAGCATACCGATGGCGAACGACGGTGTCCAAGTTGGTGCTGCGTTGCCAATGACAATCACTGGATCATCAACTTCTGTGCCAACTGTTTCGTCAAATATTGACTTGATCAAGAACGCGCCGAAGAATATCACGATAACTCCTTCACTAAAGGTTCAGCCATTTTGGATACTATCCCAATATGATCTCGCATCAGCACGTTGTTGGGTCAAGTATACCGATCCGTGGCGAGATTGGCCTTTGAATAATCTGGTGTATCCGGACCCAGCAGATGATTCGGAAGGTCAAACTGCTCATAATACAGTGACTACTGGCGTTGAAGTATTGAATACATTTGTCATCAATCGGTACATGATAACCGTGGTTGTTTCGACCTTGGTTGACAAGAAAAGTCTATTATCGACGAGCGGTAATCAGATGCAAGACCCACGATATGCGACGTATAACAAGTATCAAATCGATAAACCTGGTGATGCGACTGCAGTAGCATATACACCGCCAACTGCACCGTCGATTTGGCAAGGTATCGCGGATTTCTTCGGTGGGTTGTTTAGTAATCCGTTGAGCGGAATCATCGGGATCATCATCATTCTCGTGATAATCATCGTTGTCGTGCTGGTGATCAAGAAATTCTTCGGTGGTGGCAGGGGTGGTGGAGGTCGTCGAGGCAAAGAAGAGATCAAGACTGAACTGACCTTCAATATGCCTGCGAACGCCCAACCGTTTCAAGTTGCATCAGCGCCGAATCCGACATCTGGCGGAACGCCAAGTAAACCACCCGATGGTAAACCTCGTCGGTCATTTTTAACACGGTCACGACCACCTGGTAATCGACCGCCGGGAACTAGACCGCCAACGTGATTTGTTTAATATTTTATCCCATTTTTTTATCCTCTTTTTTCGTGATTCATTCCATCGATCGTTATTGATGATTAGTCTTTTCAGTTTTAGTTTTATGTATTTTATTTTTTCCGAGTTGACGAAAAAATATAAATATAACCACGATGAATAATGATGATGATACTCGTGACCAACATACGTCGTTTGCCCATCGTTATACTCGTGATGTCTATGATCCTTATGTATACCCCCATAGGCGTCAATGCGCAAATCATGAAAGTTAGCGCTGCGACAGAGCAAGTATCTGTGGGCTCGTATAACGACTTTCAAGTCACGTATGTTAACGGAACCGTTATAAAACTTACAGTGAGAATGATTGTTGTTAATAATAGTGTTGATAATCCATCGGTTGAGTTGATCAACGCATCTCATGAGTTGCCACTGTTTGTTAATGAATCTATAACCCAGAACGGGATATTATCATCATCGAAAATCTCGTCGTTGCCCGGATATAGTGACATCCGGCATTCTGGATGGACAGCAAATTCGCTTGTCCAAAATGACAGCAACGGTTTACTCCGTGTATATGATACCCAAACTGGTATGTTGTTGCTCATCGATGGAAACACGACCAACGAATATGTATTTGCAGTTTGTTATAAAACGAATGTGTTGAGCGTTACAGCGACGGTAATAACTGATATGATAATCGTTGGAATCATAATCGTTGGATCGATAATAGTAGTATTTATCATCTATGTATTTGTCATTTATCCACGAATCAAACGACGAACCATCAAGCGAAAGGAAGTTCGTGTTGGATCAAAGCGAAAAAAGGCTTCGGAAAAAGTGAAAGAAAAGAAACATATTTTGTGATTGAGTGATGAAAACAGTCATTAAACGAATGATCGTGGTGGTCGTGTTATTGACGATCGTGACAAATCCTTCATATGTCACGATTTGCAATGAATCCCTACAAAAACAATTGAGCGCCATTGGAGCATCGAGGAATTTCAAATCTGTTGATGGTCTCAATATATCGTCAGTCAATATACGGTATGATCCGTCGATTGGCAACTTGTTTACCTATGAAGTGCGAGGATATTTCTATGATACGAACCCACCGTATGCCAATTCAGAAACATCAATCGTGAATATCAAGTATCTCAACTTCACATCGAGTGATCATGAGTTTCTCACGAATGGCAGTGAATACATAAATAGCGCGTTTTTTGCGACAGTATTTGATGGTGTAACTGCGCCAGACATCATGATATATCCAGATCAAAATCCAATCGTCGTGTTTTTCAATCAAACATTTACCTTGAGATTTGAATTATCAGTGGCGATAGCAAATCCTGTTCCAATAACAATTCAATTGACAGCGTTCAATAATGCAACGGATTCAGTTTCATTAACGGATACCATCTATCCAATCACTTACTATATGAAGACAGATATCTTGATCAATTCGCAACAATTTAACAAGGATAACATCATCGTCAAGGTCAATGGTTCACAAGTCGATCCAAACAATGTATATGTCATGAGTAAAACGTTCGACGTCAAGATTTATGATAAAACGTTAAACTTACTGTATCATGATCCATCGTGTCATTGGGCAGCGAGCGTGATCATAGACTTTACGTCGGCAAGGATCGAAAATGATTATTATTCATCGATATTAGCATCATTAGCACCCATATCCGTCATCGATCCAGCGTTTTACCAGTCATCACTCTCGAATTTTAGCGATTCGAAACAACGATTCATCGAGAGTGGAGCATTTGGTAATATCTATCAAGGATCGATGCTCTACTATGGAAATGATCGAAAACGAACCTTTAACGCGTTGCCGACTGATTCACCAGTTGATCGATCGTGGGTAACGAATATCTACGATACAAATGATACTGCGATGCCGACATCCATGATCTTCAATGCATCACGATATGAGTATCCGTGGTTCTATTTGTCGTCACCAAATGTTGTATTTCCAATGGAATTGTTATCGTTATGGATTCGAACACCACCAAACGATAATGCGTCGATGATACTGTTGCCATTCTATTCGAGTTATGATTCATCTAATCCAGCGAATGATGCGTTACTCGTTATTGGCATCTTCAATGGATCGATCTGGAATATGACGAGACTATTTCAAGATAATTTCTCGCTCGTGAATTGCACGAAATTGTCGCCAATGGCGGGAAACACGTGGTATAACATAGCGATATTTCTTGGTAATGCAACGATGAACGCAACTATTTTCGTCGATGCAAAAATGGTAGCAGCGTTGAATGATTCGTATGAATCTGCTTCGACGGGCGTAACGATTTACGCATTGAACTACACCACGATGAGTGAAATTGGTGTTGGTGGATTTGTCATTTCTGGCGTGACCTTGCCGTCGTATGAGTTGAATGCGACGACAGCACTAAAATCAACATTTTATCTCGCGAACCTGTGGTTCAAACAAAGCGGAGAATCTCCAGAGTTTGTTGGTGATGTCATATCAAATGGTCAGTCACTAATAAACTATGCAAATAGCACAGCGTTCAAATTGAATGTTAAAACTCGTGGAGATTTCTATAATGCCTTGTCGGTGCCAATTAACGCGGTTATGCTCGACGACTTCATGAATTTTATGTATATCCCGGCTAAAGTGCCGTATATCAATGAAACGCCGTTTAGTTTTAATTATCTAACTGTTGAATTCAGCACTTGTTATTTCATTCCAGATTTCCTTGGTCATGGAAATCCGATCAATCTAACGAATGGTTCATCGATAATAATATACACTGATATAAGTGCCTTTGGTGGGCCATTACAAACGTATGAGAACCAGACATTTGAATTTTGGGTATACACCGCTGGTTCTCGTGGATTCAATGACGTGCAGTTAACGTCGAGTGGAAATAATAAATACTTAAATCTACGTTTCAACGCAACTGACAACACGATGAAAATAACCGAGGGTATTATAGAAAATAGCGTTGTCAATATCACGATAAATCCAGCAATTTGGAATCACGTAAGAATCGATTCTACCATAAAGAATGGATCACTGGCAAATAGATTAACTACCATATATGTAAATGATCCTATCGTTGCTAGTTTCAATATATTTCCGTATGACACTGGATTTACATCATTTACATCAAATAGTCCAGCCTTTTTCAACGATTCATTATGTATCGATGCCATCGGATTCTGGCGATCATCATGGATTGGTAATCCATCGTTGTCGAGACTATATTCGGTTGGTGACAATCTGAAACTAATTTGTGCAGCATATCCGAACGGTCAGTTCACGTTCGATTCATCGTCAGTTGGTAGCAGTATATCGACAGTCAATCCAGCATTCGTCATGGATACTCGTTCAAGCATCGTTTCAAAAAATATCGGTAATATATCACGATTTGACACAGTTCATGAAAATGTGTATGACCTTCAGCGAACTCCTCAATGGGCATCACTCTTCTCAAAGGATTTTCCAATCGTTGCTTTTAACGAATATTTGTTACCAAATGGATATGGATATGAATCTCGTGGACGGGTGTCGTTCTGGTTTTATGCGAATAGTTCCGGCGGCGCATCGAAATATATTTTTGCCATCTATGATGATGGTGGTACGAAAACAAACTCGTTAGATGATAAAATAAATGCGTTCGTCATCGGTAGTGCGTTCGACGACTCAAATTCATCATCGATTGTAGCATATTTCACGAAGAAAAATGGTATAAACTATATCAGACAAACGAATTATTCAGTGATAAACGATACGTGGAATTACTTCGTGTTTGAATGGAATTCAACTGGCAATACGTTATGGATCAACCAACAATTAATATTTCATGGTCTGACAGCAACCATTTCTGATACTAACACGGTGGTATACGAATATTCGAGTTTCAAATCGTTAGGCACATTATTATGGACGTATCTAGAGAGTAAGAACGCTCTTGAATATTTCACGTCAAACATTGAGTTGGCAAACAGGGAACTCATCAAGACGTCGTCGGCGAGAACAGCGTTCTTGTTTAACAGCGGTCCATATATTGCTTATGTGACAAATACGTCAAAAATTGGCGCTACCTGGTATACATCATTCGGACATCTCGATAATCTCGGTTTCGAGTATGATGTCACTCGACCGCATGATTATATACCAGCAATGGCAAGCATCATCGATCAAACATCAAATTTCACAGCGCAAACGTCATTAACATATCAATTCCCACTATCTATGTGGAATGATATTTCATTATATCAAGGCGCAAATTACAATATATCGTTCGTTATCAATGTTACATTTGGAAGTTACCCATTACAAGTGTTCGGAGATGCAAACCAATATATTGTTTTCGTGTTCACCAAACGATATTCAGTGAGTATCATTATGCCCATCGATATATCGAAATCTGTATTCACTGTTAAATTATGGTCGATAAATGGAACATACTCCATCCAGAATTTTTCGATTGGGTTGACCAGCAGAAATCCTCAAAATATCGATGCTTTTAAGAAGTATATGCACGATAACGCTGTGTTTTCACGATATATTGGTATGAATCAACAAGTTAGTTTCAATATAACTGCTGGAACGTATTATTTATTGGCAGAAACAATTCCAACGATGGACGCAGCAGATTTTGATCGAGTAACGATTGACGGTGGTAGTAATGCAATAAATGTGTTGCCGCCAAGCCTGCGAGATATAACGATCGCGTATTCGGATCAACGAGGACAACCGATCACGAATATCCGGACATACCTCCTCCTTGGTGATGTGTTCGTTCTTCAACCATCAAATGTGTTTCAAGCCGAGATCGGATCGACTCTCACTATCACTTCTCGTAACGTTTTCAATGAAGTTGTATTCTACGGAACGTATAAGGTATTGAGTTTTTCTAACTATCTCAACATCATCGTTGTAGTTCATTCATTGGAAATTTACAACCAAGATGAATATTTTGCGAATTACACGATAACTAAGTTGTTTGCGCCCGGATTTTATTGGAGTCGTTATCTTTATCCAAAGACCGGTGCAGAAGAAAAATTAACGACAGGAACATATACAATCGCTGTTCGTGATCATTTCAATAGTATGACTACATATCATTTCAATTTGTTTGGTGATGATTATCTATTGATCACTAGCGATTTAACGATCCAGAACGCGATCAATAACATCGTGAATGTCAACAGAACGATTGGAAACCAGATAACGAATGTTGAATTGAATATCACGAACCAAAATTCACAGATCAATAATTCCATCGTGAATGTCGACATCAGCATCACGAGTATGAATACAACGCTCGGAACGCAGTTGCTAACGATGAATGCTGGTGTGATCTCTGTCAATTCAACGATCAATCAACAAACGCTTTATATAACAAGTTTGATGGCAAATCTTAACTCAACCATAAATAGTCAAACGACGTATATTCAATCGTTAATCGCGAACGTGAATTCCACGATCAATGCTCAGACAACTTATATGACAACGTTGTTCACGAATATCAATTCGACTATTCTCCAACAATCTGCCAATCTAGAGCAATACTTGATAAATATCAATAACACGATCAATTCAATAGATGTCAACTTAACGCAGACATTTTTCACTGACTTGATGAATAACCAGACCGGACAACTCACGGGATATATAACTTCGACCGTTAACAATCAGACGACAACGATAACATATCAGATAAATAACGAAACAGCATATATAAACAGCCAATTGCTCAATGTTAACAACAGTATCATCAGTAATACCATTAGTATCAACGGTTCGATGAATTTCCAATTCAATGAAGTTAAATCGTCGAATTCAGAAATTCAAAATCTGATCCAACGAACCAGTTATTCGACACTCATAAATTGGTCAGAGGATGTGCAGATAACTGGAATCATTGAATTGACATTGACAAATAGTTATCCGTTTCCGATCTTGTTTGAATTGAAACGTGGAACGAAAGTTCAAAATTTTACGATATACACAGAGAACTTTGTTAAAACATACGTTCCGGGTGGTTTGTATCAATATAGGATGCGTAATGCGGATAACGGGACGTTTGTCAGACATAGAGAAAACGAATCTTCGTCGTTGGCTGCAACTTTTGCTAATTTCTTCGTGTCGAATAATTCCAATTATATCAGCACGAGTTTTGCACGAGTTCCAACGCCAATAACTGTGACGGCGACCGGCAATGACTGGGCTAATATCATCGTAGTATTCGTGTTCATCGGTGTCATCACACTCATTGTATTCTTGGTCTGGCGAGAACGTAAAACGTCAGTTGGTGGTAAGGATATAACTGGCGCAATCAATGATAAACCTCGTAAGTCAGGCAAAAAAGGCAAGTCGACGCCTGTATCTTCATCTGCTACTCCATCTGGACGACGAACTCGACCAGCAACTGAAGTAGGCGGTGTTAGACACGGTAAGGCATCGAATCAAGCTAGTATAATGAGAAATGACGCACCAAAACGCCGAGGCATATTGTGATGGAACATTTAAAAATCACGAAAATGATAGATAGTCGAAGGAATGACGTATGACAGAATCAAATTCCGTGAACAATGAATCCATCGAAGAGCAAGGCTCTGTAATAGATGGACACGAGTCGTTTGATGAAGAAGTATTAGCAATAAAGGTAAAACCACTCAGCGAATACTGCAACATCAAGATTTCGCAACTCGTTTGTGATATGAGCACAGTTCAGTGTATGTTAGCGAAGGCTAAGGAACGACTCATACAGGCTAAAAACTGCAATAAATACAATTGGGACACAAAGCAGAAACCCAAGATGGTTGCATTCTGGTCAAACGTTGTTGAAAAATTGACATCTGAGTTTGGCAAAATGGATGTCGCCTTGAAACAACGAAAGTCAGAGATTGATGGCAAATTACCGGAATTAAATAACTCATACAATAATAGATATATTCCAGGTTGGGAACCAGAAGGCTGGAAACCAGGTGATTGAACCGCATCATGACAAGAAATCTTGTAGTTAAAGAATGCAGAGTGCCACGAAATCCTCGTGTGACTAGGATAATTAACGTTAGCAAACGACGAAAGAACCAGTGTGTTGATGGTTCCGACGACGAATATCAGATGTTAGAAGAAAAGATTTTATATTTGAGTGGTATAAAATATAAACCAACTATGTTCTCTGAGTTCATCGTTGGTCTAACGGTGATCATCCAGATATATCTGACCGCAAGGTATTGGAACGATCCGACAACTCCTATCGTTCAATATACATTGATGAATATTGCCTTTTGTTTATTCGGTTCATATGTGTGGCGAGGTGCTGCTCACGCGTTAAAATTGGTCAGATTTAACGAATATCATACGACAGATATGTATGACATTGGTTTGGGTATAGGTCTATTCATTATGCTCATGATCACCCAAGTCTTGCTCAAGGCAGTAAAGTTAAATGTGACAGCCATTGACGCGTTCTTATTCTATGTTTTCTCCGCACCAGCAGAGGAAGTGTTTTTTCGATTATTTTTGACTGCAGCACCGATCATGATCGGCGCAAAACTGATTCAAAAAATAGAAAAGAAGAATGATGTTCGTGAAATAACACAATGGAAACTCATCATTCTCAAGTCAGTTGTAGCAACGATAACTGGTCTTTCATTTGGTATCGCTCACGCTGGAAAGTATGAAGGCGGCGTTTTATATGCTGTTCTCGTGAATGGTCTCGAATTATCATTCTTCTACGCGTTCACCAAGCGTTTTGATTTAGTGCTCATTGCGCATCTCATGGTTAACATCAGTTTCGGTATACAAGTGTATACTTCAATGGCGTGAAAAAATGTCTGCATCAAATAAAGGCCCTTATCCAGCGGATTTTGTACAAGAACGTGAAGGTCACGTCTCGCCAAAATTTGTTAGACGGATTATTCAGACGAAAAAATATGTACAAATTTCGGTTACTGTTAAAACAATAGGTATTTCGTTTTTCGCAGCATTCATATCGTTTTACATGATTCAAGTCGTGTGGGGTAGTTGGTTTCACGATAACCTGCCGGATATTCATACCGTTGAACAATCGATATATTGGATTCAAATATTGTTGTTGATGGGTATATTCAGTGGATTTGGAATATCGATCGTCACATTCTTGATCCTTGGCGAAGAGCAGGTTCGATCTGGATATAAAAATAGTCAGCGAATACAAATGATTAAAAGTGCGTTATTTTCATTGGTGCTAACGTTTTTCATCATGGAAATGATTGCTTATCTATCTATGTATGATCTCGATCCAACGTTTCTGTATCCACCTGGCACGAATATCGCTGAAGCATTGCTCGTGACATTAGCATCGCCACTCAAGATAATCGCCTATTTTGTCATATATATCTATCCGTATCCATCGGAATTTTGGATAATAACCATCGTGATTTATTTCATCCTATTGACGATCATCTTCATCGAAATTGTCCCGCCATCGATCGCCATCGAGAAGAAAAAACGGGAAAAACGATTTGAAGACCTTCGACAAACATCTCCGTTGAAAAAACAACATCTTCGTGGTAAGAAAACAACTAATACTGGCGCTAATCGTTTGCATAATCCACGATCAAAGGAACTTCAACAAGGACGAAAGAAAAAGGCCAAGAAACATCAGAAAAAATGAATGAAAATGTCAAGTGAGTCTAAAAGATTAAACAACGAAATCCTTTAAAATAACTGACCAAGATACAAGATCAATGTCTGGAATCTGATTCCCGATCTGGATATTGAAAAATAATAGTGATCGTAATGCCAAGACTATCATACAAGGACAAGGTCTCTGGTGAGCGTCGATACGTTAGACCTGAAAACGTTGGTGATGATCAGTTCACGAATGTTGATTCATGGGATTCAAGAGCAATTCAACAGATCGTGAGCAAAGGATTGTCGCATTTAACTAACGAAGACAAAGATTCGCTCAGGCAACTAATGTGGTCGGCATCACCAGATGAATTTAAGGGTCACATTGAACGTGCTGCTATCGAAACCTTGATGACGTGGGCAGAGGGTAAGGGATTTTATTATTCTCGTGTTACACCACAGAAGGATGAAGATAACTGTGCTGACAGTGGCGATGAAAAATTCGGACAAATGGACCCTCAACGAGCGACTGCTAAACAGCGAAATTATCCGTATGCATTGGATATTCACCGTGGCACTGAACCTCAGTTGCCGGATAGTCGTCAATGGATTCCATTGCTTCGTGAACTCGTTGCGTTTGGTCAATCGTTGCAGAAAGGAATGCGAGATAGGATAACTTTGACCGTTAAGTTGGGTGCATTAACGTCAAGTGACGATCCAGATCAAACATTCGAAGTAAAACCATCAAAGAAAGCCGATCAATTCTATCGATTCGTCAGAATAATTGGCATCAAGCACAAGAAGGAAGGTTCGTATTTGTATATTCCATTGCTTAATTTAGAACAATGGATGCAAGAAAACAGCTTGATCGTTGCTCCGTCGACTAATCCACCATCGTGTAGCAAAGAAACTGAGCGAAAATCGCTCATGAACGTCGAAGGCAAATGGTCGATGGATGATATATTGACGACTGCCAAGAATTTCACGAATGATCTTGCATCAGCAAGTTCAAAGGCAGAAGTTACATCGATCAAGAAGAAAATAGCGACCTTCAACGATAAAGTCAAGACCATGGTCGATATTTATAGCGATCCAGAAGTTAGGAAAATCGATCAGACCATGGATCGGCTGAATCAGCAATTGAATACAAGAATACAAACATTGAGTTAAATTTACAAGTTATTTTCTACCCTTGTGGTGACTATGCCGTCGACTATTAAAAATGTCAAGAAAGTCAAGAACGAACCTCAGCCACCAATGAGTCTCGGCACACCATTCAAAGCAGACGTTTTCTTATATGGTATCATTCAATTGTTGTTTTCAACTGTCATCTTTTATTTTTTCTCGATAGCAACCGTTAATTCTAAAACGATCGATGTTTTTTCAAGATTTTTCGCATTGTTGGGAATTTATCTCGTGTCAGACATTATGGCATCGTATTTTTCGTCTGTCATTGTCACGGGAATTGTAAAAAAAGTTTACGATGTTACATATTTCAAGGCGTGGCTATACGGCTCTCGTCGAAATGTGTTACGAATGACGATTTATTGGATTTTGAATGCAGCCATTTATGTGACAGTTATCCAGACAGGACTCTTGAACACCATCACATTTTCGTTGTTTGGTGGTGTAACGTGGGCAGCAGTCGTCATGATATATATCATCATCAAGGGGATTGCTTGGGTATTATCTGCTGGTATTTCAATTATGTTATTGAACGTCGAGAAGGCGAGAAACAGTGGATAAGAAACGAAGTCCTACGCCAACAAAAAAGACGAATTCAAATAAGGCAAAAGGAAAAAAATCATCATCGAATAAAGGACATACTACACGGCAGTCATCGTCAACTAATTCACGATCATCAAGAAATAAGACTAATCAATTAGTGACGAAGGGAACGCCTAAAAAATTTCTCACGAAACGTTCTACACTCATAATTGTTGGTGTAGTCGCTGGATTCATAATTTTTGCGTGGTTAATATCACCTACCATCAATTTCGTATCGTATCAACGACAATACGGATTGGAATCCTACAAAATAACAGGCAACGTTGTCGGAACGCAGAACATCGTTGACACAATTTCAAATCATGATGATAAATCATTAACGATAACTTCTGATCAAATAAATGAAGCAGGAACGTATGCTGGTTCATATTCATTCACGAACGAATCCACTGGAAAGCACGCTATAAATGGATGGACGACTGTGCCCGGGTTTAATGATCCGACGATCACAGACCTTGATGGTGGTCACAAAAAAGTAATCGATTTGAACGGAACTAAAATCCAGCACGATTGTATTGTTTCTGGTAAGTCGACATCAATCGAATTTTGGTTCAAGATTAATTCAAATCATCAAGATACATCGTTTTTTTCGATCATGAATGGTGGATTGACAGTGTTTTCGCTGATCGCACATAACGATTCGAGCAAATTGATGTCGTTATTTTTCAATCAAGTTTCCGCCAACAACGATATTTCTGCCGTCACGATAGGTCAATGGTATAGATCATGGATCATCATCGATTTTTCATCGAAATCTATAACCTTTTACATTGACGATGTTGTTATACCAAAGATATTTAATATATCGTCAACATCATTAACGAGTATAGTATTTTCATCATCATTTGTCATGATAGACGCGATAGGATTTGAGTGGGACACATCATACACGATTGGTGATAATAGATACCCGCTACCATTGTATTCGTTAAACATAGCATTCACTTTTTCGCTGCCGATCAATCCATCGATTGAATCTGTGCAGTATGTGACAGTTACCATTGATGCAGATGATCATGGAACGTTCGATCTTGAAAAATCACTGTTCATTACCCACGATAATGAGCGATATTCAATCGTCGCCATTTCTGATTCAGCAAGCAATGGAGTAAATGGACGAACATACAAAATAGTTCAATACAAAAGTTTTTTAATACAGTCGGGAATAGCAGTAGTGATAGATTTCCTTGGTAACTCCGTTGCTACCGTGGACATCGATTATTTAACATTGAATGTCGAGGTATCGTTATGACTCCGAATGAAAGCCAACGAACATCGGTAGGAAAACAAAAGAACTGGGCAGAAGAAACAATACCCAGTCAAATGCCGTTGTATATGCTCAAGGAACTTGCGAGTGCATCAAACGTTGCATATTATGCACGATTAACTTCCGATGAATTAGTGTTTGAATTGAATAAGGTTAACGATCAGACGTATGAAAAATCTGGGTCGTATCGGTTTCCTATTAATGTTGTTGAAGTCTTACAGAAGATGAAAACCGATATCGAGAATAGAGAACGAATGTGTAAAGAACGACCCACGACAAAGGCTGGTGCTCCAAAAAAGGTTGTCGAAACAGATGCAAATAAAAAACAGGATACATCATCAATGATCGTTACTGGTCGTCCGCCACGATGGGCGTATCTTCACGGCAAAGACGTCGTAGTTACGTTCTCGGATGCACGACTACTGTTCAGTCAAGTCGATGGAAATCAAGGATTCTTTGTGTATGGTGAATGTCCGCTCGGTAATCCAGATGCACGATCGTGTGCAGTTCCATTAGTGGTATCACGAGTTTCAACCATAATTGAAGCCCACGTGACTCCAGACAATTTCGTCATGAATAAAAATGCGTTCTCACGATTTGTCAAGTATGATGTTTCAATTGCTCAAGACAGCGATTCATTAGTATTCAGTAATATTTCAGACATACTTGATAATGATAGCAATTTCAAGAAGGATGACAATGTATACATCGAACGGGTTGAACTTGATATGAAGCCCTTCGATGAACAACATATGGATATACCAGACTTCAAATATGCATCGCTTCGTCGTGCTGGTCAAGTGTATATGTTTGAACTAGCCTTTGGTCTCGATGATGACCCAAAGCAATATCAAGTGAAGGAATCGCTTCGATATATCACGAAGGTCACGACCGATCCAAAAATAAAGCATATTCGTAGATTAGTCGATCTGGCTCGTGACTCCCATAAAAATCTTCTCAAGAAGTCTGCAGAAAAGCAATTCCTTGCTACAGCCGATATACTCGATGATGCCCAGTTCATTGATGGTATGAACGATGTCAAACAACGAATCATGATCAATAAATCAACGATCGTTGACATCATTGGACGGTCACAACTCACTGAACAAATAAAAACAATCATGATCGAGAATATTGACGCCATGCAATCAAAGTCATTGATAGATTACTTGATATATTTCATGAATGACCCAAACTCTCCATGGTCAAACACAGTTTGTAAGGTGTAAACATGTCAGTCAAACGAGTAAAAAAGTATGCAAAAACTCCAAAGAAAAAAGCGAGTGGAAAGACACCACCAAGAAGAATAGGTGGTGATGCAGTAGTTGTTACTCTAAAGGACGGATCAGTCATAACTTCAAGATTGGTCAAGCAACTACCGAAAAATCCTGTCAAAGGTCAGTATTATAGCGTTGAACGATACAATTCAAGAAGAAAAAAGAGAATTCTATCCACTGCTGAAGCAACCGGCAAACAAGGATTCGGCAAGTTTCGGTTCCGTAAAGCCGATCCCATTTGATGTCTCGTTTTTTCCTAACTTTTTCAAACCGAGAGTTTTTCTTTTAACATTAAGCGTATGATAATTAATTTCACTAACGCTTAAACGAATACCTTTATATACATCATTTCTTATCTTGTAAATGATTAATATGGCAACACTAACTCAAGGAGAAAATAAAATCCAATTGACTATACTCATATCCATGATGGGTATACCTATGGCGTTTTATATCTACGTGATGAGTGGTCTTTTTTCGATATGGAGCATAATAGTATGGGTATTCGGAATAGTCATATACATCTTCACGTTGGCTAACATTAGTATGAGATTACCCGAGAAGCACAGAAAAGCAGTTGAAGGAAAATCATTCTTGGATGCCCGCGTGCATCGTAACAAAGAGGAAAATCAAGATTATCTTTTTGGGGTTCAATTTCATGAAACGTTACGAGTATCAGAATTCGATGTTACTGCTGTTGAAAAGGACCCACATTATGAAGAGATTCGATTAAGTTTAACTGTTGATAGCGAACGAATGCTTCTCATGGAAGAAAAACGAACGAGACGTTCTAGAACTGATGATAAACAAAATGTGTTCGCTGACGTTAATAAGGGAACGATCGATGATCAAACGCCGACCATTGATCGAGATGAAGCACATAATCGCATTAGAGAAATGCAAATAAAAGCCCTTGCTGAAATAGGCGCTAAAACTGACCAACGATATGAAGATTTGAAGAAGCAAATAGAAGAAAAATCAATTTTACTCGATGATGCACTGAAGCAATTGAGTGTCATTCAAGATTTAGTTGGTGGAACGCCAGTAACTCCGCCAGCAACTGGTAAATCGTCGAAGGATGCTACTGCGAAACCGAATATAACTGTCGCTCAAAAGAACTTGAAAAATATGACCGACGATGAAGTAGATTTTAGAATCCGAACCATCGATGAATGTCACGAGAATATTTCTCAAATGGGTTACGATGATTATGTCCTTGCAATGCAGTATCGTCTGTTTGAAGTTCGTCGGATGTTCGAGAATCTTCTATCCGCTGATTGTCACGTGGAAATGGTCTTGAATTATCAGCCGGTTTCATATTTCGACACGAATGCTGTGTTTGATCGTTTCATACTGATCATGCGTCGTCCGTATTCAGAGGAATTTATGTTTCAAGAGCAGTCTGGTCAACATGAAGGATATTCAGTCAAGATTCAAGCAGCACCGTGTGCAATGGTTACTGCTGGATGGGCTACATCAGAAATACCGATATTTATGTTGATATATTCGCCTGCTGATGCAGACACCAAGATGGATGTCATCATCAATGAAAAACAACTAAATCAGACAGTGAAACAAACATTATCTCGTCTTGTTGATTGGTATAAGACTGAATATGAAAATGCTGAACTTGATATTGAAGAAGAACGAAGTCTCGCTCAGCACTATCTCATGAAGTGGGATGACTTAAAACAACAAATCGAAGAAGGATCGTGGGAACCAGAAAAGGATGAACTAACGTATACGGAAAAAATCATCCGTGTCGTTCCTAATTCTGCCAAGGCATATATGTTCATCATAACGGTCGGATTCATCATAGCGCTCGTGGTTTGTATAATGTATGCGAACGTTAATTCATTGCTTCGTGCTGGAGGTTGAATAGATCATGGCATGGCGTAGTGGCGGTGGAGATTTAGCTGACGCTCGTGATATGAGTGTCGCGAATATGCTTGGCACAGTGCTTAAACGAGCTGATGATCAGAAAAAAGAGATGGATAAAGTATCTCAAATGATCAACGATCTACAAACAGATTTCTTGACATCCAATCAACGAAAGGAAGTTCTCTGGTTAGTAGCAAATACGTTGGATGAAAAGATGATGCAAACTGCCATCTTGATCACGTCTGGTGATAGAATGGCAATGATGTATTTGATTCGTAAAGGTAATTTACTAACGAATCAATTACTTAGACCAGCACCACGAGTGTTACGAACGAAACAATTGTTCAACGAATTTCGACAAGCCTGGCGATATGCAATAGGACTGCATATGTCACGGTGGGAAGAAATATTACAGAATAACTCTGTAGCAATCATCAAGGATATTCCGATCATACGTGGTTCAGCAAATGCTGCTAAACAAGGGCTCGTCGATAGAGTGAGAACCGCATTGCAAACAGGCAATGACTTAGATAAGACATAAACGGATAGATAAAATATGTTTTTCAATAAATTGTTGAAAGACACTATACGAGAATTGACCACTAAGCCACACGTGCAGAGCAATAAACTTCCAGACATAACCCAAGAATTTGTTTCGTGGCTAAAAAAGGGAGCGAGCGATGGTGAGTTTTCGTTCTTGGTCTTGACAACTGGAACTGGTGGTTCTGGAAAGACATCGCTTGCCATGATGATTGCTAATATATTGATGACGAGTGATAAGAGTCGAGTTTTGGCATTATGGTGCACGCCACCATCGCTCGAAATAGCAATCAAAAAGCAGGTAAAGTTATATTTACCGAAGGGCGAAGGTGATTCATGGGCAAATCGAGTAATAACTATCACGAAAGTGAAAGAGATAAGGACTAATTATATCGTCTTGGTGGATGAAGGAGTTCTCAATCTTAATGCAAAACGAGCCCTCAATGATGCGATGGTCGAATTCGAGAAATTCATCACTATTGCTCGTCATGTTAGAGTAGTCGTGTTAGTAAATTCAATTTTCAAGGGTGTAGCAAAGGCATTTCGTGATAGTTCGCAAATAAAAGTGTTCAAGCAAATACCACCAGAAACGATCAAGGCATTCAAGGACAATGATTTTGTCAAGCAAAATGCCCACATTTTACCGAGATTAAAGAAACCAGAGGCACTGATCCAGTGTTCGCATCCAAAATTCATGAAGGATGGGTATATTTATCTCGACCTCAACGATTATTGCCCATGGTATAATCAAGAAATTTCACAAAGTATGGGTGCAGAAGGATCGGCAGATTTTGGTAAGGATGCTGATGCCGAGTTAGAAGAAAAAATGAGGGAGTTAGCCGATGCAGCGATAGAGTCCCTTGGTAATAAATTCGGACTCGATAAGATCGATAAATGGTGTAATCAAAGCATCATTCGTGGATGGCTTCGAGATGAACGAGCAGAGGATGCTCGTGAATTCATCGATCACGCTGGTCAATTAGTTGATACGATCAAGTATAAAGCAATGCATATTAATCACGACCTTGGTAATAATGTCTTATCGGCAACAGGTCGAATAAAACCTGCTGCAGTTAAGCCAGCGCCTGTCCAGCAATCAGTCGTGCCAGAAGCAACAACGATGGTTGTTTCAGAATTGGAAACTACTATTCACGAAGAATCGGTTGATGAACTAGACAACGATGAACTAGACAACGACGATGGAGAACCAGTAGTTTCATCACCAGAACAAATTAAACCTGTTAAGCCAATTAAAAAAGGTAAGATCGTTGAACCACCGAAGATACGAACTGATATCAATATCATCGAACCTGCTGAAACCGCTGTCACGATCAAGAAGAATAAACGACTTGAAGGTGATATAGTCTCGGATGGATTTGATATGGGCAAGTTTTTTGAACAATGTGCTTTATCAGCGAAGATGAATAAAAAGATAGCACGAGTCGCGTATCTAACAGGTGCTGGCGTTCCATTGACTGAAATGGCTCTCGATAGAACGATAGGATACTCAGAGGCATGGATCACCGAGAAACGCCGTGAATTACAAGAACGCTGGTTGGGATATTGGGCAGAATGGGCGTGGGCACGGATCATGAATGAAGAGCCAAATACATCGATGATCAATCATCTACCAGATTTGATAACGACAAAAGTTAGAACGTACATGGGAATAGAGTTCGAGAAGGGCGCAATCTTCGATGTTAAGTTCAAGATAGCGAAACAGAAAACACAGTCATATTACCAATATGATGAAGGAGAATCAAAAGGTGATCTCGTTCCCGAGTATAATCTCGCTCTGAAAGAGAAAAAACCGTTTTACATAGCGTATTTTAATCCATTATGGAGCGCGCATCACTTCTATATCAAGATAGTGAATTATCGTGACCCACGGTTGGTTCAATTCGGTTGTCCTCGTCCAGATGCCATTTTAGTATAGATTGGTTCTCAAACTTTTTATACAACAACGAGAATAATGTGAATGAACCTTGTTTAAAAAAGGGTGTCACAATGGTCGTTAAAAAAGCTGGTCGTGGATCGGGTAAATCCGATATAGCGACTGAAAAACAACGAGCGTGGGCGGTGACGATCATTTTCTTGGTTGCGTCTGGTATATCTGGATACGTGTTATTTTCGTTCGGTTCCACAGCAGTAGCCAAGGAATTTTCGTCATTAGCCATAGGCTCAATAAACACCAGAGATCAGTTTACCAACGGGTCGTGGTTCCGCTATGATAGTGGTGGAAATCAGTATTTTGAAGTTGGTCAACGGATGTATTTTGTGACCCAAATAGTTAATGTCACAACTGCTGGTAATCCGATCAATGGTGATCCACTTGTATTTCAAAAGATTGGCGACGCTAAATGGTATGTTTGGAGCATCAAGGTATACTGGATGGACGGAACCGAGGCAAAATCCCTTTATGGTAAAAATAACACGGGATATTTCAACTGGGATAATTATATTCGATTCGTGGTTGAAGCGTATGCAAAGCGTTCAACATATACCTACAATAACGTGTTGGCTACAACTTCAGTTGGTTATTGGGGCGCTCTCAGTCCAGTGCTTAGACCGATGTTCGTGGAATATACTCCGCCCAGCAATGGTCAAACATCGTTCCTCAATACTACTGCATGGACGACCGGTGTTTATGCCTATCGTGCGATGATAGCAGGTAGAACGACGTATCAATATTCCATCGGTGGAGGTGGTGGAGGTTTGAATTGCATTTGGTATGACACGGATACTGGATTACTCTTCGGACTCAGCAACTCACAGGGATTACCAGCAGGTGAATGGATGTTATCAGCATATTCCATCAACAATCCAGCGGCTGCTGTTGTCAATCCGCCAGTTAAGCCAAGTATCTCGATGACTCTTCAACAGGGAATCGACTCCATCGATCAATCCAAGTCAATCGATTACTACATATCGTTTGGCACGTCACTGTTTGATAGTGTTGATTTGGGAATTGAGTCTACGAATCAGAGCGTGTTAACTAACGCTAATGTGACCATATCTGCCAATACATATCCAATCACCTTGAATGGAAATACACCAATCAATATAACGGTCACTACCCGTTCAACGAGATACGGATTACGATCCGATTCAACGACTCAAGTATTTTCGTTGATCAAACTTGTCAGATCGAGTAAAATTGCTGCTACATCAAGTATCGGCGCAGTTTACACTGCAGGTGATGAATCGATCACGATTGAATGGAAACCTGTTGTCGATGCGAGCGGATATGAAGTATTTGTCAACGGCAGTTATTACGACACGGTCACGACGAATATAACCCAATATCATCCAACCGAAAACGGCAGTTATGTGTTCACTGTTATCACTGAGACAAACCTTCCAGGGTATAATTCAAGTGATCTATCGACAACCGTGACAGTCGCGTTCGCTACCACTGCCAAACCATTCAATGAAACGTATGCAGACGTGCCAATGCCGATTGCTGAAACACTTAATTTGTGGTGGTTATGGGCGTTGCTCATTGGAACAGTTGTTTACGTGCTTTTGTATATTCTGGACATCAAGGCATTTGGCGGAAAAATCGGTGTCGCGAATGCAACTGCTACAGCAGGTAAGAGTCTCAAATCCGCGGGTCAACGGACGAGTGAGAAGGCAAAGAGTTTATCGAAGAAAAAACCAAGCGCCCAAAAAGGCGTAGCGAATAAAGGATCAGTAAAAAAAGGTGGTAAATGAATATGATGAAAGACATCTACAAGAATTTCCCGTCAATGAAACGATACGCGATCATTCTTGGATTTATATTATTCGTTGGTGCTGGGTTCTTCGGAACCGTTCAAGGTCAGTTATCACAAACTGTCGCTGATGCGATCGGTGATATCACATCATCGAACGACATCAAACAAGGAATGTGGTTCCGATACGATTCATACTTGAATGGTGGCATACGAACTTCATGGAATATGACAGGTGGAATGCCGCATATCATCGTGAATTGCACGGGTATAACAACCGCTGCCGGGACGAAAGACCCAGCCTACTCGAAGGAAAATCCATCAAACACTGCTTTCAATTGGTCTGTCACTCCATACTGGCAGAATGGTCAAAAAGCGAACAATCTCTTGAATGGTAATACGACGAACGATGCGTGGACGTATTTGCTCAAACCAATCCGCGACGGTTCTGAACTAAAGAAGATCATTGGCAGTGTGGAAATCATGAGGATGTTCATTTTCACCGACATCACTCCATGGAGTTATACAACTGTTCAATCAGCGTCAGAACCATTCTTTAGTCAAGCAAAATCATGGATAGCACAACTCGGCGGAATGCTCGATCCGACGTCGTTTAGGTCTATTTCATCATCGTTTGTTGTTCCGAACAGTAACAATACACACTATATTTCTACCACTGCTGTTTGGGACGCAGACACGAATTTACTTTATTTCACATTCACGACGGAAGTAATAATGAGCGGATCTACAGGATATTCAAACGGCGTTGCCTATACTTACTTAAGTGACTGTAGTAATGACGTCAATCTTTTCAATAAACCTCCAGTTTTATCTCCAACGCCATTCGTCATCGTTCCAGTGACTGGTCAGTCGTATAAATATGCGTTGAACATAAATCAAGGTTTCTTTAGCAAGGCGTTAATCACGATCAAGTCAAATGATACGACCGCGATCAACGATATCGTCAATGCCACGACAACCACGAATATGTATCCACTGGATAACGTGAAGCCAGCAAAAGTGAACGTCACGGTCATCATTAGTGTCAATGGAAAGATATCAAAACCAAACACCATTACTGCCGTGTTGAGTAAATTCGATAATGCCGCTAAATTGGCTGCTGTCACGAATGCGTCGGTGACTATCGTTGGTGATGTCTGGAACGTTAAATGGAATTCAACGGCTAATGTTGATGACTACCGTATCTTGCTGAACGGATCGACATTCTTGACTGTTTCGCCGACTAATGGTTCAGTCCAGATGGTTGAAATTCAGCCACCGGCTGGTCGATGGAGTCTATCGATCGTCGCTGATCTCGCCATCGGTAATTCGACGAATGCTACCGCTCCAATCGTCAATGAATACGTGATAACCGAATCTGAGCCATCAAATATTGGTGTTGATACTGAATCGACTGGTATATCACCGTCTGCTGGTCCACCAGTTACATTATGGATCATCGGTGGTGTAGCAGTTGCTGGTATTGCTATTGTTGCCATACTCGTCTTTTACTTCATGAGAATTGGTAAGATACCGACGCCATCAATCGGTGGTTCAAAGGCGAAGTCAACGTCGTTGACGAATGGCAAGAAAACGCAACCAATGTCCTAAATATCTTTTTTTCTTTTAATTTTACATACATATAGTATCGGATTCATTCGATTCATCCAAAATTTTGAATTGTGTTTGACAAAATTTTAAATCATTCGCCAATGGATGTTTTCATTGAAGGATACGATAAACTAAAGATGATAAAAATGCCAATACCACCTGAATTAGTCAAATATGTTATAACCTTTGAAAAATTATCATACGCTGCAGAGAAGCAAGGACTCACACAAATAATTGAATTGTGGAGTGAGGAATGTGGACACTGCACTAAACAGTTTAAATATTGGAGTCGTCCATATTCCCACGAACAAGATAATGAAGGATTGGGTGTTGACGTGTTTGAATATCAGAAATACATCAAGATAGCGAATCAATCGCCCGACGCAGAATCTGCTTGGAAAGCATATAAGGATGTTAGTGGTAAACTAACAAAGCAAGGACTTGACATTTGTTCAACGATCATCGATAGAATTTTGCCTATCGAGATTCATACTGAAGAAGGCGAACGATTGATCGCTGAAGCAGCAAGTATGGCTGATAAGGTCGCTGCGTCAGGTTCGAAAATTCTTGATAAACCAGACGACTACAAGATAAAGTTCACGCCAACGTGGATAGATTATGAAACCCATCAAAACTATGGACATGGGCATCATTCCGAGCGTCAAATATTCGATATGCTCGACATCAATAGTCTCAAGAGCCGTCGAAAACGATTTCAAGCATTGCATTCGCAAGAATTGAGTCAAGAATGCGACGCTGTTGCCTGTGGACTCGACAGTCAAATCAAGAAAATAGATACCAAGAAAGCATCACGAAAAAGGGCAAACTGAAGCAATGATGACTGAAGAATCTGTCGTTCAATCACGACAGTTCAATCTGTCGGACGATGATATTTCGTTTGCACATTGGGTTCATCAAGTCATCACGGTAAAACGTGGACCGAGAAGTGGCGAATTATATAAAACATCGAAGGATGCGTGGCGAGATCACTTAAATCCAGAGATGGCTTCTGTTTATTATATTTGGCGAATTCTTAGTTTTCGTCTTGGTCAAGATATAGGATTACCTCGATATAGCGATAGATACATAGAAATACGAAACGATCCATCGATCCAGCGGTTAAATTCCATCGTTGATTATATTGGATTAAACTTTTTTCCCCGTGAATATTCTCATTATACAGCAGTGTGTAAAAATGGCTAAAAAATCACGACCAGAGTCACCGGTAACCAAGAAAAACGAGTCAGTATCATTCGGCAAATTTGTCGGACTTGATTTAAGTAAGTCACAATATAAAATCATGACGTGGATATTAGGTATTGGAATATTGATAACACTTATATGGATGGCAATATCGGTGATAAATTTCTTGGGTGAAGTAGTCGTTTATTTGTTATTTGCGTCGGTCGGATCAAACCCATCATTTTATCTATCGCTTAATGCGTTTCAACCGATGATTGCATCGTTAATTTTGTTCTGGATATTGATCATATCAAGATTATTGCTCAAGAAGGTGAAGTTCGTATGAAAAAATTCATGAGTATTCTTTTGCTGGCGACGATGTTCGGAGCAATGGTAAGTTCAATGACGATTAATGTGAAAGCAACCATATATCCAGGTCTTGCAACTGGAATGTGGTTTAAGTATGATGTCTCGTTAGTTGTCTCACCGTCGTTCGGCATATTTCAATTCTCATTCGATGAAACATATAAACTAACGATAACGTCAATTTCAAGTCATACTGTCAATTTCACAAAAACCGAGGAAAGTGGAAATATACCCCTCAATGCTACACAAATTTTCGATGTCACCAAAATACCAATCGTTATCCCGACTGAAGTGCTCATGAACGATTCATTCACGATCAATAATGTGTCAATTGCCTTTCCATCGTCGGTCGAGACTGATGCTGGCGTGTTTTGGCGAGGAATACCAATAAAATTGCTTGATTTATCATCCGTGTTTTCCAGTGACATTCTTTCGGTTGTCACAACTCGACAGGCGTACATGAAGTTTGACAACAAGACTGGAATGATGTATAAAACATATATATCAGCATCATTGAATCTACCACTATTTGGTAGCAATACGCAGTTCGATGTATTTCTATCATTGAAGATGATCGATGCGAGCAGTGATTATAAGTCAGTGATGGTCCAAAGTTTCGATTCATCGTTGAATCCAAGTTTTATATGGTATGATGTCTATACTTCACCGTGGTTCATTGTTGGTGTTGTATCTACAGTCATTCTATCGTTGATCTTCATCCTGTTGATTCGGCGACAGCGAAAACCATCAAAAAAGAAGAAGGAAATTGCCGTGAAAGCGCCGAAGAAACGAAAGGAACAAATGAAAGAAAATGAATCCAAACGAAAGGGACGATCTGTTAAAATTTAAAAACTATTGGTGATAAATCATGAAAACAACTGTTGATTGTGAGAAATTCAAAGAAGCCTTCGTAGCGTATGATAAAGAAGTCAAAGAACATAACATACCAAAATTGTTGAAGGATGCTGAACGTGAATTAAAGGATTTACCTGTCACTGATAGAAAAGCAGCCAAACTACGAAAAAATATCAAGGATTACAATCGATACTTGGAAATTCACGCAGAAATGAAACGATTATATGACATAGCTTGCAAGGGTAAAAAGGGTTCAGTTGATTGTGATATACTTCTCGATGCTCATGATACTTGGCACGAAGAAATTGATAAATATAAGGTCAATTGGATGCCGTATTACAAGAGACTGATGAAAATCTACGATGAATTATTGACTGACTTATGCAGTGAATGAAATGGTTCAATGCGGCAAATGCGGAACGACAGGACTAAAAATGCGTGAAGTCATTCCAGCCTTCATCGATGGAAAGTCAGTGTTGGTTTGTCGTGAATGTGCCCATGAATTGCTTGGCGATCAAGAACCAAGGATATATATCAAGAAAATGAAGTGAATAATGATGACAAACTCGTGTAATGAAAATGGATGGAATGAACTCGTTGATGTATTGAAAGGTGAAAATGTTTTCTTACGCGCTGAACCAGATTGGAATGGCTGGGAAAACTTTAAAAAGAAACGGTCACGAGAAGACTTGTGGGACGCTGATCGGTGGGAATTGATGCCTATCATCGAATATCTGTCGAATCCAGCATACAAGAAAGTCTACACTGTCGAATTCAATAACGGTGTTCCACGAATGATGAAAGCAAAGGGTGTCAATGCCGTGTATGTTTCGATAGACAACATTTGTGACGAAGTTTCTTTTCTCCACAGCATCATGACGTGTGATCGACCATCAGAAATGGGTTTCTATAAATTTGTGTTATTCATGGGAACAGAACTCGGCAGAAATTATGTCAATGATGGAGACATCGTCATTCCACGAGAGTTAGTGAAAGTATACGATGATAGCGAACTGATTTCAATTTGTAAGAATCGAAAAGAGTGAAATGATATGTCAGTCAATAAATCAATGAATACACGGATAACGAATTTACAAGACCAACTTCGATCAATTTTACTAACTATCGAACAATTCGGCAAAAACGACATCATCGACCAGAACGGATCGAACTCTGAACGAGCAGTGATGAAATTCATCAAGGATGCCCGTGAATTACTTGTTACTCTCGATAAAAAGCCGACATCATATAACAAAATGATCAAACATCTTGATACACTCATTGCCAAATGGAGTGCAATTCGTGATGATGTCGAAGCAACCTACATCGAATCACTCGCCGTCAAGAAGGAATCTTGTCGAACACCCATCGATTTCGCTGAAGCGCTACATTCAGCAACTGATTTTGCTACCTTTGAATCACTGACAAGGCAATATGCTGAAACGATCAATTGCACTGTTAACGAAAGTGAGTTGCAAGTTCTCAATAAAGTATTTGAACGACGAGGAGTATTCTTTTGTCCGTGTGTGATGTTTAACGAAGACTTAATTGAAACATATCGTTGTCCGTGTAAGGGTGTCAAGTGTTCAGCAAACAAAGGTCATCTTGCTGACATCAACGATCACGAGTCGTGTTATTGTAAATTATATATCAAGAACGAATGAGAATGAACGGTGAACTATATGGGTAAAAAACCATCTAAGACAGCAAAAGAAACGAAAATGAAAGAATCAGCAACGAAAAAAGGCGCCAAGAGCGCTAAATCGAGTGGATTGTCGGGCACAGTATCGAAGCCAAAGAAGAAAAAAGGAGGCACTAAATCGTTCGGACGGGTTCTTCGTGATATGGGTCACGTCATGGAACATATCGGTGCATTTCTGCTCATTTTGGTCATTGTGTTCCTTGCTATTGTGGGATTATCAGCAGCAAA